>Ga0207138_1009_pt1 | contig 43419 bp, 37 predicted proteins | sample Alteio_BWMinHeat_6_FD_153589 | JGI IMG/M metagenome (GOLD analysis project Ga0207138, IMG submission 153589) | Enriched cells from forest soil in Barre Woods Harvard Forest LTER site, Petersham, Massachusetts, United States -... | ecosystem: Environmental > Terrestrial > Soil > Temperate forest >...
CCTTGTGCGCGGGCATCAGGGGTCATGCCAGAGTCGCGAATCTGCTCGCTTCGCGGCATGGCGTCTCCGTGCTCCGAGGGCGCTCCATCCAGCGAGTCGGTCACGCGGTCTTGCTTGCTCTTACGGAAGTGGTCCACCAGCAGGTTACGCGTAATTGTGGTTACCCAGGTCATGAATGCGCCGCGCTCTGTGTCGTACGACTTAAGAGTACGATACATTTTGATGAAGACCTCCTGCGTAAGATCCTGGGCATCATCGCCGGAGCCGGCAAAGCGATAGCAAATGTTATAGATGCGCCGATGGTAGCGCTGGACGATTTCTTCCCAAGCAGCCGAGTCGCCAGCAATGCAGCGACGAACTAACATGGCGGCGACTTGCGCGTCTTCCAACCGTGCACTCCCTGGAACTCCTGGCCCGTGACCCTGATCTGGCGAACACGGCACTTATGCGGTCCGTACGCCAGTCTTAACAATGCACAACAGGTACATATTGATGGCGCCAAAAGTTCTTGCATTCCATAAGACTAGGCATTGTAACAGCGCTGTAAACAAGAGCGAATGAAAGACGAAGTAATTTTGGGAAGAATTCCGGCTACTCGCTGGTGAAGTAATCTACAGTGACGGGATTTTCAAACAAAGAATAATCGCGGGTCACGACGGTGATTCCGCTCTCGGTCACAAAGTAGCGCTGACGGTCAGCTTCGGAATCGTATCCAATAATTGTGCCTTCGGGGATATGCACGTCCCGGTCAATGATGGCCTTGCGGATGCGGCAATGGCGGCCGACATTTACGTGCGTAAAGAGGATGCTATCGTCCACCTCGCTGTAGGAATTCACCCGGACATCGGGGGACAGCACGCTGTTTTTCACCGTGCTCCCGGAAACAATGCAGCCGGCAGACACGATGGAATCAAGCGCCGTTCCCGTACGTCCAGCCTCGGCGAATACGAACTTGGCCGGGGGATATTGCCGCTGGTGAGTGCGGATGGGCCACTCCGAGTCATATAAATTGAACACTGGAGACACCGACACAATATCCATGTTGGCTTCGTAGTAGGCCTCGAGCGTCCCCACATCGCGCCAATAGAGCGCTTCTTTCTTGTTTTCGTCCACAAAATCGAAAGAGTACACGCGATACTCATCCATCATTTTGGGCAGAATGTTCTTGCCGAAGTCATGACTCGACTGGGGGTCTTCTGCATCTTTCAGCAGCGCCGGGATGAGGACATCTGTATTGAAAAGATAGATGCCCATCGAAGCCGACACTTTTTCCGAGTTGTACGGAGAGCGCAGGCTGGTTTGCTGGGGCTTTTCTTCGAATCCATTCACGCGGTGATCGCGGTCCACATCCACTACCCCGAAACGCGGAACTTCGGCGGGGTCAATCTGAATGGTCGCCAGGGTGACGTCCGCTCCCGAATCGGTATGCTGTTGCAGCATCCGTCCGTAATTCATTTTATAAATGTGGTCGCCGGAGAGGATGAGCACATGCTTGGGTTGTTCGGAGCCAATGGAGTAGATATTCTGGTAAACCGCGTCAGCAGTGCCCTGGTACCACTCCTCGCTGACCCGCTTCATTGGGGGCAAGACTTCGATGAACTCCCCGACCTCGCGACCGAGAATGTTCCAACCCTCGCGAATGTGGCGGTTCAGCGACAGCGCCTTGTACTGGGTCAGGATATAAACCCGGCGCAGGTCGGAGTTCAGACAATTCGAGATCGTGATATCAATGATGCGGTAGATTCCGCCGAAAGTGACTGCAGGTTTGGCCCGGTCGCGAGTGAGAGGGTACAGGCGTTCCCCGGCGCCTCCTGCTAATAAGACTCCGAGCGTGTCTTTCATGGGCATACCGCTTGGATGCGCCATTTTTGCGTGGCAAGCTTGAATTACACGGCACTTACCTAGGAAACGCTAAATACTAGCACAGAAAGAAAATAGCGTGGTGTGGCTGGGCAGGTAACAGATGTCGAATAAACGCAGTCTGTAAACTCTGAAGGGACACGGCAAATTTTTTTCACGGCTCGTTAGAGGAGACGCAGTAGCGAGGTGCTGCGTCCCCCTCTTGCGGATGAACAGCCAGAATTTAGGTTGAGATGCGCTCAAACCGTGCAGCAGGTGCTGCGGCTGTCAGTCAGAACGGCAGCACTCGGTTTCGCGCGAACCACGAATCATGCCGCATCGGCACGAGGCAATGCGGGTTCTGACGCTTTGTATTCGAGCCTTCCCGCTACCTGTGCATCATTCAACATGCAGCGGACGGTCACATTTCCGCCGCCAACCGCTAGTTGAAATTCGTTCGGTGTAACGCTGTTGAGGGCCCACTGGTTGGTCGCGGCTGTGTAAGCAAGCGTAGCGGCCGCGAAGTGGCTCACGCTGGATACAGAGATCATGAAATTTGCGCTGTTATTGATGTTGAGTGCGGCTGCCCGCTCATAGTTTTGCTGCAATTGAAAGTTGTCGGCGACTGCCCCGCCAATTTGCCAATCTTGAACGGCTCCAGGGTTCGATCGATTCACCCACCGCAACTGAAATACTGCCATGATGTGCCTCCTTGAATTTATGGATATTAATTGTCGTTGATATGCATGCGGGTTGAGCCAGAAAAATACACTCCAGCTGTCCCCTAGTTCAAAATTGGGAATTCGCGGTAAAGCTACGATATCTGCATCGCAACCCAGTGGAACGCGGACTGGTGAAAGAACCAGCACAGGAAGTGGAGCAGCTATCGTCACTACGCACTGCGCGGGCAAATTGACGGTGCTCTACACCTTCACCCAGTGGGGCCGACGGGCGGGGCCCCTAGCAGGAGTAATCCAGGACGCCAAAGGGGAGTCTCTATGGAACCGCCTACCGCGGCGGCGCACACGACCTAGGAACGGTGTTCAAGCTTACGCCTTGATGCTGGCGCTGGGGGGCTGGCTTATGCTTTCCCACACACGAAACCGGGCGGCTGGCACTACGTCTGCACTTCCGGAATCGTCTTACTTTTCGTCATGTAACGGCCCTTCTTTTGCTTCGCGGTAAACGCGTTCAATGCCCGGTATTGCAAAGAAGTAGTCGAAGGCCCGCTCGCGGTGAGGATTCCCGTTCGTCATTTTTTTCCGGTATTCCTCCAGGTCCACTTTTTTTTGTGTTTCCTCCAGTGACAAACCTTGTTTAAACGCTTGCTGGACCTGGTCCACCGTAGTCTGCAGCAAACGAATCACCAGACCGAGATATTCCTTGTCATGTTCGACTGGGCCATGTCCAGGAATAATCGTCATGGCGTCCATGCTTTGCAGCTGTTTCAGAGTCACGATCCATTCGTTGAAGAACGAACCCAAACCATACGGGGTAGGATTTACCAGTAGATCTCCCGTGATAAGCACTTTACTGTCGGGAACGTAAACCACCGCGTCGCCCTCGGTATTTCCTCGACCGAGAAACATCACCTGCACCTTGCGTTTGCCGAGATAGATGTCGACTTGTTTTTCAAAGGTCATGGAGGGCGGTGTGTGTTTGATCTGCCGTTTTTCGGCAATTACGTTTGGACGGTCGGCGATCAAGCGCTTTACCATTTCCACGTCCGCTTCGTTTAGAGCGTTGCCCGAAGGGTCTTTGCCGCTGCTGAGCATGGCTTGCAGCCTGGGAGCTGAAGCTTCCAGCGGTTTGGGGTCTTCATACGGCCGTCCCGCCGTCTCAATCTGGTCCCGGGTGGACGCAGTGCTCAAGATCACCGCGTCTGGATATTTTTCCCGGTATACTCCGTTTCCAGAAAAATGGTCGGGATGCCAGTGAGTATTCACCAAGAAGCGCACGGGTTTGTCGGTAAGGCGCTGAATGTCGGCGATCATCCGCTTGGCAAGCGAAGGGAAGGTAGTCGAGTCTACCACCAACACTCCATCGTCACCGATAATCGCGATCGAGTTTCCGCTGACCAGACTGGTCATGGATTCCGGCGCTATGAAGGCATAAATCCCGTCTGCCACTTTGACCGTGTCGTACGTCTTAGTGAGGTCCGGGTAGGCGGTTTGAGACTGGGCGAAACTGAGGAAACCCAGTATGACGATGAATGCGAGAGGTTGAGGCCGGGCTTTCATGATAATTGCTCCTAATCGGTACAGGCGGCGCGGGCCGCTTCTTCGGTGTTGACCACCACTCCATCTCCTATAGAAAATCTGTACAACAATAACCAAATACATATAGACTGTCAATAGGAAATGAGGGCCGGGGAACAGACCAGACCCGGCTTGCCCTTTTCCGCCTTGCAGTCTTTCATCATGGCCAAGACCGGCGCACATTTTTAAACTCGATACGGCTGCAATCTTTCCTTCCACGCTTCCCCCGCTAACGAGATCGAGGAAGGAAAACCCTAGGCGGCGAAGTCATCCCCCATGTACGCCACGTTCGATGCCCCGTCTGGGTCCGTACAGTTGTTTTGAAAACTTAGTCAGGGTTCCGTAGGCGACAGAAACAGAACGACCCGCGCTCTTAGAAGAAGCGCGGGCCGCCTCTTCGGTGTTTAGTACGGTATACGTAAATTTAGACGTTATACATAAAATTAAGATATCGTATAAAATAATCTGCCTGCGCCGGACACGATGCATTTGCGCTAATTCGCGTCCAACGCTTTTCCCGAAGACGGCGATCACGCCCGGGTGATGGCGACGAAAATTTCCTCACCACTCAGAGAGAGTTTGGCTCCGCCGTTTTGTGTGGTGCTCGGTTCCAGGCGTTCCGCGAGCAATTCATGGCGAAGGTACGGTTCGTACGCCACAATGGCTGCGGCGATCCGGGGCGAAGCGGAGTAGCTCACCGCAATGCGGTCAGAAATATCAAGGTTTAGGGCTTTGCGCTGGTCCTGCACCAGCCGGTTGAAGTCGCGGGCCAAGCCTTCCTGCAGCAACTCTGGGGTCAGTGTCGTGTCGAGCGCAAGAAAAGTCCCTTGCTCCAACAGGCACTTGAGGTTCTCAGGCCCTTGGTACACCACAATAATTTCATCAGCAGCAAGTTCGAAAGGCTGACCCTCAACAGAAACCGTGTAGGCGCCCTTCAATAGCTGCTTAGGATCCGCCTGACTAAGGGCCTCCGCGATTGCCTTAAGATGCTTTCCAGCGCGCGGCCCCAATTTTTTCGCATCCGGTTTGAAACCCACCTTCACCAAGGTGGTTTCGTCCTCAATTAGAACCAGGTCCTTGAGATTAGCTTCTTCCAGAATTTGCGAAGCATATTCTGGATTTTCAAGGACACGCCGGTCGGCAGTGTCTTTCGGACGAACATACAGCGTGCTCAAGGGCTGACGGATTTTCGCTTTGCTCTGAGTCCGCAAACTCAGGGCAAGATTCTTGATGCGGATGACCGCGTCGATACTTTTTTCGAGTGCTTCATCGATCAGCGATTCGTCCACCTCCGGATAGCGGGTGAGGTGTACCGAAACAGGCGCGGAAGTATCCACCGAGCAAACCAGGTTTTGGTAAATCTCCTCCATCAGAAACGGGAGGGCCGGCGCCATCACGCGGGTGACGGTGGTGAGCACCGTATAGATCGTTTGGTAAGCATCCGGCTCATTCGCCCAGAACCGTCGGCGCGAGCGGCGTAGATACCAGTTCGAGAACTCGTCATCAAAAAGTTGAAAGGCTTCGATCACACGATAATGCTCGTAATTGTCGAATGCGTTATGTGCCGCTTCGATTAAGCGTTGCAACCGGCTCAGGATCCAGCGATCTAGTTGATGGGTGATCGGAACCGCAGCGCCAGGTTTCCAGCCATCAGATCCGGCGTTGCTCACGAAAAAGCTGTAGCAATTCCAGAACGTAAGCAGTTTCCGTCGCGCTTCACCGTCAATCGTCTGGCCCACGTTGCCGGTGGGATGCAGGTCGGGGAAATTCAGATTCTGCGCGGTCTTCTGCTCAGCATAGATGTAACGCATCACTTCGGCGCCCAGTGCTTCGGCAGCCTCATCGAAGGCGATGGAGTTGCCTTTTGATTTGTGCATCTCCTCGCCGCGTGCGTCGCGGACCAGAGCATGTCCCAATAGGGCCTTGAACGGAGCGCGTCCGTCGAGCATTGCGCTCATGGCCAGCATGGAGTAAAACCAGTTACGGAACTGGCCCGGGAAACTTTCCAATACTAAATCGGCGGGAAACCACTGCTCCCAATAAGCATGATCGGTCGAGTAGCGCATGGTGCTGAAAGGCACAATTCCTGCGTCTAGCCACGGGTTTCCCACGTCTGCAACCCGAGTGGCTTTGGCGCCACACTTCTCGCAGCGAATTTTGACCTCATCAATGTAGGGGCGGTGCGGCGAGTGTCCCTCGAAGGTGTCCCATCCCTTGATCGCTTGTTCCTTCAATTCTTCGCGGCTGCCGATGACCATGAAATGCTCGCACTCGTCGCACACCCAGATGGGAAGGGCGAGCCCCCAGAAGCGCTTCTTGGAGATCATCCAATCACTCATGTTGAACAGCCAGTCCAACTCACGGGCTTCGCCTTCTTCTGGGATCCAACGGATGTTCGGCACAACCCTTTCAATGCGGTCGCGCCAGTCCATACGGATGAACCATTCGTCCACGGGGCGGAACACGAGCTCCTGTTTGCATCGCCAGCAGTGCGGATAGACGTGCGGGTACCGCTCTTTCGCCACCAGGAATCCAGAAGCCTTCAAGGCAGCCACAACATCGCCGGCAACTTCATTGGCATTGTGCCCGGTGAACGGCCCAAATCCATCGAGAAACACGGCGCTTTCATCAAGCGGCGAAACGAATGGAAGATTGTTTTCTTTGCCCAGCTTTTGGTCTTCAGCCCCACACCCGGGCGCGATGTGGACCAGTCCGGTGCCTTCCCCTTCGCTGACCTCTTTCCAGGCGATGACGCGATGCGATTCCGCCGCGGTCTTACCGTCTCCTGTAGGCCCATAGGGGAACAGGCCTCCCGGAATATTCTGTGCGGGGAGATCATCAAAGGGGCCGGTGTAAGTCAGGCCCAGCAGCTTGCTTCCCGGGAGTTCCTCCAACACCTCTACTCCGCCGCTTCCTTTCAAGATGGTGCGAATCGAGGGCAGCTTGTGGATTTCGTGCTTGCCCTCAACCTGCAAGTCTTGGATCCGATCGCGCCCAAAGTTTGCCTTGGCGACATAGTAATTCCACTCGCCGTGCCGGACCTTCAGGTAAGTCATTTCTGGGTTTACGGCGACGGCGACGTTAGAAGGCAGGGTCCAGGGAGTGGTCGTCCATGCCAGCAACGCGGTCTTTTCTTGGTCTTTAATCGGAAAACGCACAAAGACGGAGGTATGTGTGGTGATCCGGCGGCCCTCGGCGACTTCCATCTGCGAGAGTCCAGTGCCACAGCGTCCGCACCAGGGCATGGCATCATGTCCGCGGTAGATAAATCCCTGGTCGTGGCACTTCTTCAAAAATCTCCAGATCGTAAAATTGTTTTCGTCGGAGAAGGTGAAGTAGCTGCCGCCATATTCGGCGGAACCCAGTTTGCGGATGATCTCGCTGGCCCGCGCCGTTTCAGTGTGTCCGCTTGGTAATTTGACTGTGAGCGTGCCGTCCCCGTCAGCAAGAGCATCGCGCAACGCGATCAGCTGTTGGGGGTCATCCCAATCGCACCAATAGCCCAGGCGAATAGACTGCTCAGTCTGCCGGGCCGCGTAAGTCAGCACGCGCTCTTTACAGGCCCGAACGAATTTCTCGATGCCGTAATCGCGAATATCGCGCTTAGTCCCCAGCCCCAGACTTTTTTCTACTTCGACTTCCACCCAGAGTCCCTGGCAGTCGAACCCATTCTGGTAGCGCAACGCCTGACCACACATGGCGTGGTAACGCTGGTACATGTCTTTCAACGACCGTCCCCAAGCGTGGTGAACGCCCATGGGATTGTTTGCCGTGATAGGACCGTCCAGAAAAGACCAGCGCGGCCCGTTGGCATTCTGCTGGCGCAGCTTGTCGAAGATGTGGTTCTCCGCCCAGAAGCGCAGAATTTCACGCTCCATCGCTGGAAAATCAGGAACTTTGGGCACGGACCGATACATGTTCATCAATAATAACGTTTCAGCTGGGAAGGCGTCTCCGGCTAAGCAATATAGGCGCGAACGTCCCTTTGACTTCGCTCAGGGCAGGCTCTGGGGCTAGCTCCTCACTGTGGGATCAGCCAACGTCTTGTGTGGACTGGGAACTCGCTAGCTGGAACCTTAAGTTTATCGGAGGTAATCGGCAGCCGCCGAATACGCTTGCCAGTGGCGGCAAAGATCGCGTTAGCTACAGCGGGTGCAACGGGCGGAACTGCGGTCTCGCCGAATCCACCCGGCGAGTGGTCGGAAGCGACGATGTAAGTTTCAATCGCTGGCGCCTCATCCATGCGGATTACCTCGAAGTCGGTAAAACTGGACTGCACAGCTGCGCCGTTCTTGAAGTCAATTCTGCCGTGGAGAGTAGCGGAGAGTCCCCAGGTAATTCCGCTTTCCGCCTGCCCCTCCAGTCCTCCCGGATTAATGACCAGACCGCAATCCGCTGCGCAGACGATGCGGTGGACGCGAATGTCGTGCGATTTCCGACCGATGGAAACTTCCGCAACCTGCGCGATGTAGCAATCCGCGGCGTAAACATTGCACGCGATCCCCCGGCCCAACAACCGATCGTTGGTGTGAGCGAGCGGGCGTTGCCATCCCGACTTCTCCGCCGCCACTTGCAGCACGCGAATCAAGCGGCTGCGGTCAATCTCCTGGCTTCCGATCTTTAGCACGTCGCCGGGCTGCAAGAGCCGCAGCCGGAACTCAAGCGGGTCCTGCCCCACCGCGTGTGCCATTTCGTCCAGAAACGATTCCCGGGCGAACACAGGTGGGGGATAGAACACCGCCCGCCAAGGTCCCGTGGGAACAGGCGAGTTCAGAGGCACGAAGTTCGCCTTCAAATGCGCGAAGTTGTAGGGATTGTCAAAAGACCCCCAAGGCAGTTCGTTGTCAGAGTAAATGCGAGGACTCTTTTTGTCCTCCTCGCTGGGAAAATTGACTACGGAGAGATCGGAGCCCACCGACTTCTGCCGCCATGCAATGGGTCGGCCGCTGGCATCCAGCCCGCCGGAAATGTGTTGAATATCACACGGGTGAAAAAATCCACAACGCATGTCATCCGGTCGCGTCCAAACCATTTGCACCGGCTTGCCCGCGGCGCGCGAGACTTCGACAGCTTCTGAAACATAGTCCGCAATCAGCCGCCGCCCGAAGCCCCCTCCCAGCAATGTGATGTGGACTTTCACAGAATCAAGCGGCAAGCCCAGCGTTTTCGCCGTCTCCTCCTGCGCGACCTCGGGGCATTGGGTTGGCGCCCAAATTTCACAGGAATCGTGGCGCACGTCGGCAACGCAATTCATGGTCTCCACCGGGGCGTGTGCCTGGAAGGGGAATTCATAAGTCGCTTCGAGGGTCTTCGCAGCCGTGCCCAGTGCCTTGATTGCGTCACCGTCGTTGCGGACGAAGTATCCGTCCCGGCTCGTCGCGGCCTCCATTTCCTTAAGGAAGGCTTCGGAGTCGAAATGTTGATTTGGGCCTAGGTCCCATTCGACGTGGAGGGCTTCGCGTCCTTTCATCGCAGCCCATGTGTGATCGGCGACAACGGCGACCCCGGTTGCAATACCACTCTTGATCGGGACAACTTGACGCACTCCTGGCACGGCCAGCGCCTTAGTCGCGTCGAAGCTCACGAGCTTACCTCCCAGCGACGGACATCGTTCCATGACCGCGAACAACATGCCCGGAACCCGAACGTCGAGACCGTACGTGGCGTGCCCAGTGACAATCCCCAGGCCATCGGTTCGCTTCACCCGCGTGCCGATGATGCGGAAGTCCTTCGGGTTCTTGAGCGGAGGGTTGTCCGGAACTTTCTGCCGCGCCGCAGCCGAAGCCAGTTCACCGTACGTGAAATGTCGTCCAGTTGAAAGATGGGTGACGGTCGCCGCTCGCGCCCGACACGTGGAAGCTCCTACTTGCCATTTTTCTGCCGCTGCTGCAATTAACATTTCGCGAGCGGTGGCACCGGCTTTTCGTAACGCATCGTAGGTTCCAACCGTGCTGCCACTGCCGCTGGTGCGAAGCCGGATACCGTTGAATTGTCCACCGGGCATGGCTTGCTCGAACTGAACCTGCGACCAGTCTGCTTCCAGTTCTTCCAACAGCATCATGGGCAGAGTCGTGCGCACGCCCTGTCCCATTTCCGAGCGGGTAAGCCAGAGCCGAACTATGTTGTCGTGAGTTATGCTGATATAGGCATTGGGACGAAAGACCGAGGCCTTATCGCTCGATGCAGGCCTTCGCAACTCAATGCCGATTACCAGGCCCGTAGCCGCGAGGGCGCTGGTTTGCAGAAAAATGCGCCGTGTCGAGTTCATGCCTTGCTGCCCTCGTGTGCGGCACGCTGGATCGCGCGGCGAATGCGCTGGTAGGTACCACACCGGCAAATATGATCGGCCAGATCCGCGTCGATATCCTCATCGCTCGGGTTCGGTTTCCTCCGGATCAAAGCGACCGCCTCCATAATCATGCCTGCCTGACAGTAACCGCACTGCGAAACGTCCTCTTCGAGCCACGCCTTCTGGCAGGGATGAGTTCCATTGGCAGAGAGCCCTTCGATCGTAATGTATTTCTTCCCCGCTGTATTGGCGACAGGGATTTGGCAGGACCGCACTGGATCGCCATCCTCGTGGATCGTGCAGGCGCCGCACACTCCCATACCGCAACCGTACTTGGTCCCAGTCAGACCCAATAAGTCGCGCAATGCCCAGAGCAACGGCATATCCGGGGCAGTGTCGATACGGTGCTGATGGCCATTTATGGCGAGGACAAATGTAGGCATACTCTTTCCGCTTGGTTGGACGAGCTGCGAAAAACAACGTTAGCGACCAAGAAGGAACAAAAAACAAGCCTTACGCCCGCAAGAAGCGGTCGCGAAATGTGGAATCGCTGGAAGGATGGTCTTGCAACAAGGGCGCACCGAAAATTTCCTGCCAGTTATCAGGCTGCGTCGTTTTCGATCTTGATGCGCAGGGACTTGAGGAACTTCATGTCTTGATCGCTAATCTTGAGGTCAGGATTACTGGCTAGCGTGGTCACCAATGAGGTTTTATCGCTGGTTTTCTCTCCGGGCTTGCTCACTCCAATCGTGGCTTCCAGCACCAGAAAGATATCGTAACCGCCTTCTTTAATGCGGGAAACGACATCGGCAATCGGCTCTGAGTCGGCCAGCGATTCATTGATGGCCTCGCCCAGTTCCTTCATCAACTGCTTCAGTTGCTGGTCCACGTATCCCCCTGCAGGATCCCACTTCTACATCTTCAAGTTTGCTTTCGTGCGAAGTAAACCTACTTGCCGTCTACTGACTGATTGGATGCAGCCACGCGTCACAATGTTTCGGGCTCGAACGGCTTGCGCCCGGCCATATTGTACCTCGAAAGGCTGCCCAACCAACCCTGAATATGGTCCATGGCCATTTTGGACCACTTGGGAGAGAGGCTTTAGTTTTGCTCGTGGTGGCGCGAACTTTCCTGCTATCTCATTGCGGTTTCGGCAAATGCAAGACTTTTTTACCAGCGTATTCTTGCCCTCAACTCCGGAGGAAGCAACCCACGGAGCAGCCGGGCGCTCAGGCTGAGATCAAGCCTCAAACACGATTATATTGTGCAGAATGGTCTTAGTTCTGGGTGGCTATCATGGTTAGGCGGAAGGCAGGAACAACCAAAGCTTGTTCGATGGTGGGCTCATTGAATTCCGCCAGTTGTTGCGCGACCTGTTGGGCCTTCTCGGCGGCCCCCGTTTTCTCATAGGCGATCATCAAGGCGCGCAAGGAGTAAGGGTTCCGGTCATCTTCTACCAAATGCGGGATGGCCTCTGCGTAATGCCCCTGCGCCACCAATATCGCGGCTAGACTGCCGCCATAGTCCAATCCGATACTGGCATCACTGCTGCTGGAAGAAAGATCGTCCAATTCCTTCAACGCAGTGTTAGCAAGATTCATGTCGTTGTCCTGGATAGCGCAATGGATCCGAGTGCGTAAGATGACAGACCTTTCCTGGTCGAGGAACTCTTTCGCGACTTGACGCGCATCGCCCACTGTGGCAGTGGCTTGGTCAAGGAGCTGTTTGGCCTTGGCACTATTCTTCTGATAGAGGGCCATTATGCGGTAAGACTCAGCGGCAAGACCATCAATGCCGGCCTCTCGTGCCTTCGTGGCGACCGCTTGAAACGCCAAATCTGCGTTCTCCAGATCGTTTTCGCGAACATAAGTCGTGGCGGATTGCAACCCCCAAACCACCGATAGCACACGGGGGGCCTTTGGAATGGCAAGCGCATACTCAGCCCGGGCCCGAGGTTCATCTCCCATGAGAGCATAGGTGTCGGCCAGCCCCTCACGGGACGCGATGAAGGTGGGGTCGATCTTGAGCGATGCGCGATAGTGGGTAAGAGCATCCTCAAACCTACCGGCCAAACGAGAGATTTCTGCGAGCGAATCCTGCGGATTCGATTCGTCGGGGAGCAACTGGGTATACCGCTCCATTGCAGTAAAGGCTTTATCGAATTGACGAGTGCGGGCATAACCGTAGGCAATGGAGTTCCAGGCGTCGGGAAAACTCGGATCAATCTTGATGAGCCGCTCATAGACAGCCACAGAACGGGCCCATTGACTCTGCGCTAGCAGCCAAATGCCCGCCAGCCACAACACTTGTTTATGATTGCCAAACTTGTCCAAGGCCTCATTCATGGCTTGAATAGCCGGAACCCACTGCGCTTTGTAAGAGGCGCCGAACCAGTCAATTATGAGTTGCTCTTCCACGCTGGCAAATTCTTTGGTGGCAAGGGCCTTGTCCAGTTCGGAAGCTTGTTCAGCCGGATCCCCGAACGTCGTTAAGAAGATGTGCGCCAGAGCAAAATTGGGGTCTTCCTGGGCAGCCTTGCGCCATTTCTCCTTGCCTTCCTCCACGTGCGCCCTCTGAAAGCTGGAAAAGCCATCCATAAAATAAGTGCGAGCCAAGGATGACTTGGTTGTGATCTCCATATCCGTGCGCCCTGCGCTGACGTGGCGGGCATCCGCGGCTGCCCCCGGCGAAGTCAAAGCAAGGGATAACAGACACAGGGACAGGAAGGCCCGAAAATCATTCATTGAAAATCACTCCTTCAATTCCCACGCAATAGATACCCAGCTTCCAGCGGTAGCTTGCCGTCGATTTTCACCACCTTGATCCGGTTCGTGATCGAATAAACGTCTATCAGGCCAATGGCTCCCGGAACGGTATCCACTGCTGTCAGTAGTTCCGCATCTGTTTTTGCCACCATGACCGCACGCTGATGAGACGCCATCCAGATTTTGAATTCGTCCGATCCCATTTTGAAGATCTTCTGTATGGCATTCTGCATTTCCGGCAGGGATGGGTCCATAATGACCAATATGACGCCGTTGCCGTCAGGCCATTTACGGCTGTCGAGTGTGAAGATCTTGCTAAGGTCGGCAGTGCTCACGGCTGTGACGGCGTTCGATTTACCGACGATCACAGCGAGTTGCTTGGCGTCCGCGCGCAGCCCCCAGCAACAGATGAAAAGGAACAAAAGGACCGAGCGCTTTGATCCACCATGCATAATTAAAAATTAGGCCCATAGCGGACTCCTTACAAGGTCACAAATAGACGTAGATCAGGGCAAAACTAATCAATAAAAATTGATAAAATCTTAAGGAGAATGGCGAAGATCTCCACGGGTCGAAAGCTGGGCATTGCTGCTCGGGTTGTGGGCCGGGTGATATCACAGCACACTCGCCGTTCCCGGACCCTCGGTGCTGTCACGAAAGCCGTACGCGCGACCTCATCTCACTTGGGGCGGATATTGAGGCAGCTCTGGCTGGAGGTGACAGGTTTTGTTTTTTTGTTCTTAGCGGGTATTGGCATCATCGCTTTCTTTCGTGAGTACACAAAATACCAGGCTGGCCATACAACTTCCAGCCGCGTCGTGCTCGCCGTATGCTTTACTGGATTGTTTGGCTGGTTCGGCCTGAGCTCGTTTTGGCGGATCCGGAAAAAGAGTTGAAGGTCCTCGCCATGACCGAGAAAACAAAATCGGCCCCTTGCCTGCAGATCCATACCCACATGCCCGCCCGCCCGCTTTATACCCCCGCTGACATCGAACCAACTGACTACGACCGGCAGGTCGGCTATCCCGGCGAGTATCCTTTCACCCGCGGAGTGCAGCCCACCATGTATCGCGGGCGCCTCTGGACCATGCGCCAGTATGCCGGCATGGGCGACGCCGAAGAATCCAACAAGCGCTACAAATATCTTCTGGCCAACGGAACCACAGGCCTGTCTGTTGCTTTCGATCTTCCCACACAGATTGGTCTGGATTCCGACAACGTGCTCGCCACAGGTGAAGTCGGAAAAGTTGGCGTCGCCATTGGCAGCATCGAAGACATGCAGCTGTTGTTTGATGGCATTGATCTGACAAAAATCTCCACCTCGATGACGATCAATGCCACGGCGTCTATTCTCCTTGCCTTGTACGTTGCTGTGGCCCGCCGTCAGGGTACGGACATCCGCAGACTTTCAGGTACGGTGCAAAACGACGTGCTGAAGGAGTACATTGCCCGCGGCACTTATATTTATCCCCCCCGTCAGGCCATGCGCATCATCACCGACATGTTTGCCTGGACGAATGAAAATGTGCCAGAGTGGAACACCATTTCGATTTCTGGTTATCACATGCGGGAAGCGGGTTCAACGGCGGTGCAGGAAGTGGCTTTCACGCTGGGCAACGGCATCGCATACGTACAGGCCGCCATCAACGCCGGACTGGATGTGGACAAGTTTGCACCTCGTGTTTCGTTCTTCTTCAACTCGCACAACAATTTCCTGGAAGAAGTGGCCAAGTTCCGCGCTGCGCGCCGCATGTGGGCGAAGATCATGCGCGAGCACTTCAAATCTCGCAACCCTCGTTCCTGGATGCTGCGCTTTCATACGCAGACTGCTGGCTCGACGCTAACTGCCCAGCAACCGGAAAATAATGTGGTCCGCACTGCAATCCAGGCGCTGGCCGCAGTCCTTGGTGGTACCCAGTCGCTGCACACCAACGGATACGATGAGGCGCTCGCCTTGCCCACCGAACAGGCAGCACGCATCGCCTTGCGCACACAACAGATCGTTGCTTACGAATCTGGCGTTCCGCAAACGGTGGATCCTCTGGCGGGGTCTTACTACATTGAAACGCTGACCAACGAAATCGAAGCGCAGGCCGCAGCTTATCTGGAGAAAATCGACGCGCTCGGCGGCATGCTCAAAGCCATCGAACGCGGCTACGTGCAACAGGAAATCCAGAACGCTGCTTATGAGTATCAGCGGCAAGTGGATGGCGCGGAGGCCATCGTGGTAGGGGTAAACCGTTTTGAAATGGAGACAGGAAAGCCGATCCAGATCCAGCGGATAGACGAGTCACTCGAACGAAAACAAGTGGAGCGGCTACGTGCCTTGCGCACCCGGCGCGAACCGCAGCGGTGGAAGAACTCTCTGAGAAAGATCGAAGACTCCGCCCGGTCCGGCGAGAACCTGATGCCTTACATTCTCGCCGCCGTAGAAGCGTATGCCACGGTCGGGGAAATCTCCGACGTTCTTCGCAAAGTATTTGGGGAATACCAGGAGACCGTGGTGATATAAGTTAGGCTACGAGTCTACGCCAAATGTCTGCCCTGACCGAAGCCGTCACAATCAAGCGCGTCCGCGTCGAATCGATCGACGTGGTCCGCGGCGTCATCATGGTCCTGATGGCCCTTGATCACGTGCGGGACTTCTTTGGCAATTCCAGCGTGAGTCCCACCAACCTCGCCCAGACGACGGTCGCCCTATTCTTTACCCGCTGGATCACCTATTTCTGCGCGCCGGTTTTCTTCCTGCTCACCGGGACCGGCGCGTACCTCACGCTGCGTAGGAAATCCAAACGCGAGCTGTCGCGGTTCCTGTTCACTCGCGGCCTCTGGCTGATCTTTCTGGAGCTGGTGGTGACGCGCGGCTTCGGCCTGCAATTTAACTTCGACTACCATGTGACGATGCTCATCGTCTTATGGGCGTTGGGCTGGGCGATGATTGTACTTTCGGTGCTGGTCTATCTGCCGAATTCCCTAGTGACGACGTTCGGCGTGGTGATGATCGCAAGCCATAATCTGTTCGATTCCATTCGATCATCCAACCCGGTTTGGTCTATTCTGCATTCTCCCAATTTCATTGTGAACCATCCGCAGCACATGGTTTTCGTCGCTTATCCACTCATTCCCTGGATTGGAGTAACCGCGGCAGGTTATGGACTGGGACAGATATACAGCTGGCCATCGGAACGCCGCAGGGCGTTTCTCTTGCCCCTGGGCATCGGCCTGACCGCGGCCTTCTTTATCTTGCGCGGCATCAATGTCTATGGTGAGCCGCGGCGCTGGGCTACACAGAAATCCGCGGTCTTTACAGCGCTTTCATTTCTGAATACTACGAAATATCCGCCCTCGCTACTGTTCCTGCTGATGACGCTTGGCCCCGCAATACTTTTCTTGTGGGCGGTTGACGCCCGGACACTGGGATGGCTGCGGCCCGCACTCACCATCGGGAAAGTGCCCATGTTTTATTACCTTCTGCACCTGCCTCTCATCCATATCCTTGCGATCGTGGTGTGCTATGCGCGCTACGGAGAGGTGCATTGGATGTTCGAGTCAACAAACCTCAGTCAGTTTCCTATTACTCCACCACCCGGATGGGGATATTCTTTGCCGGTCGTCTATCTGGTTTGGGTCCTCGTGGTGCTGGCGCTTTATCCTCTATGCCGCTGGTTTGCAGCCTTGAAGCAGCGCAGCAGCGCTGCCTGGCTCAGCTATTTCTGAGCGGGTTGATTGTTGCGCGTCCGGCTAGCAATCTCGGGAGCCAGAATATGTTTTCTTATGACTACTCTAGCGCTAGCCGCATACCCATTTGTCATCCCGAGCGCAGCGAGTGATCCGCGGTTCATCGCTTCATAAGAAATTGCAGATTCTAGTGGGGCTTCTTGTCGTCTACTGCGGAAATCGTCCAGTCGTCTCCGCTCCGATGAAGCGTGATCCAAACCACTGACCGGGTGGTGAATTTCTTTTTGGATACGATGTCGGGGAAAGTGGTTGCGTGGACTGCTGTAGCGGGCATGATGTCCGCGGGCCCAAGCCCTTTCGCGGCAAGGGCCTTTACGTACTGTTCCACGCGTTCGCATCGGACAACCGTTTGCTCGGGAGCAAGTTGCCAATCCAGAGGCTTGACCAGCATTTGCGTCTCCGAAATTCTGGGGTCTTCAAAGAATGCCTGCGTCTTCTTGTAAAGTTTTTTCTGGCTTTGCAGACTGGGCCAAACCGCAACCAAGCCCTCAATGTTGCGGTATTGGTGGGCCTCAGCATACTTCTTGAGCACTGCCTCGATTTGCCCTTGTTGGATGTTTTGAGCGGAGGCGGGCGCACTCTGGGTTGCGCGTGCTGGCTGAGTAAGCTGAAGAGAAACGAAAGAAGCTAGACAAAACAAAGCGGCGCGAAGGTCTTTCATTGCTCAGAATTTTGAACTGAAATAGCCAGGCTGTCAACCGCTTTGTAGCGTAAGAGTCTTACGCCCTCAACGTGCCGCCCAGCCCTGCTAGCGCGTGTATAATCTGTCCCGACCACTGCGCAACTTCCTCTTCGCGCAAGGTCCGGTCGTTGGACTGGAAACTGGCCCGCAAGAGGATGGAGTACTTCCCGGAAGGGACAGCCCCCCCGCGAAAGATCTCCGCGGGAACGAAGTTCCGCAACTCAGGCAGAGGGAGATCATCCACGGTCCGCTGAATTCGAGCGAAGACCACCGAATCCGCAAAGATGAAAGAGAAATCACGTTCGACGGCGGGGTGCCGGGGCAAGGCTTGATACCGCACCTCGCGCAGGCTGTGCTTCAACAGCGTATCCAGATGAATCTCAGCCAGAAAGACATCTTGCTTAATCTTGCGCCCAGACGCAACTTCCAGACTGACTTTGCCGAACTCCGCTACCATCTCGCCATCTATCACTGCCCGGGCCGAGAGTCCGGGATGGTAGTAGTCTGGCGTCTTCGGGTCGTACTCGATCGCAGCGTGTTGGAAAAAGGCCAGTAGAGTTTCGACATCGCCCTTGAGATCAAAGAACGTCAGCGACCGCGCCCTCTGATGCACACCCGCGTCCACCGCATCCCCGGTACTGCCGATGCCGATGCGCTTCATTTCGACCGTCTTGTTTCCCGTAGCTTCAAACACATTCCCCGCCTCGAACAGGCGTACCGAGTGATTGTCCCGGTTCAAGTTGTAAGCCATCATGTTCAGCATGCCCGGCGCCATTGACGTTCGCATCACCGAAGATTCCTCGCTCAGCGGGTTAGCGAGTTCAATCACTGGAACCGCGGAGAATTGTTCAGCGTCCTGATGCGAAATAAAAGTTGACGAGATGGCCTCGTTGTAACCCAGCGCCAGCAGCGCAGTTCGCAGCTTCTCTTCCTTTTCAGCATCCGGCTGCTCGACCACCGATCCCACATATGCGGGCAGAGTATTTGCGAATTTGTCGTAGCCGTGCAAACGCGCGATTTCTTCAATCAGGTCAATCTCGCGCTCCACATCCAAACGCCAGCTGGGAACATGAACGGTGAATTCAACTTCTTCGCCAGGTTCTGGGACTAGTTCAAAACCCAAATGCCGGAGAATACGCAGGATTTCAGCAACTTCGATCTTTGCGCCGAGAATACGATGTACTTCGGCAACATGCAAAGCGATCGGCGCCATGTCGAGCGGCCGCGCGATCACATCAATCGGCCTGTCCATGAGTTCGCCGCCGCCCGACTGCAAAATAAGTTCCGCCACGCGATCACAGGAAAGCACCGTGGACTCGTAATCAGCGCCGCGCTCGAAGCGATGGGATGCGTCGGTGTGCAGGCCGTGCCGCCGCGACATTTTCCGTACCAGCACTGGGTCCCACCACGCAGACTCGATCAGGATGTTGCGGGTTTTTTCGGTGATCATGGTGTCGAAGCCACCCATCGTGCCAGCGAGGCCCACCGGCTTGCGGGCATCGGCAACGACAAGATCTTCTGGAGTCAACTTGCGCTCGACTCCATCCAGCGTCTTCAGCATTTCGCCAGCTCGCGCCCGCCGAACAATAATCGTGCCGCCTTCCAGCAGATCCAGATCGAACACATGCGTCGGTTTGCCCATTTCCCAGAGCGTGTAGTTGGTCGCGTCCACCGCATTGCTAATGGGGCGTTGATCGAGCAAGGCCAACCGTTGCGCAATGTTCGCCGGTGAGGACTTGATGGTTACTCCGCGAAGGACACGGCCGGTGAATCGTGCGCATCCTTCAGGATCTTGAATTTCAATAGGGAAGGCGGCTTCAGACGCGCCGCTAGGAACTTTAGAAGAAACGGGCTTAACCGCTGAAATCGCGGACAATTTGGGTTGAATTGCCTGCAATGGGAGATCGTAGATCGCCGAACACTCTCGGGCGATCCCGTAATGATTCATGGCGTCAGGACGATTGGTAGTGACGTCCATCTCGAAGATAGTGTCATCACCCTCGCCACGGACCGATTCGACAGCAATCCCCGCCTGCGTCAAGGCGTCCGCAAGCTGATGGAAGTTGACGTCGAGGTCAACGAAATCGCGCAGCCATTGGGGAGAGATTTTCATGGGCGGCTTTTGGCTATTAGCCTTTATGTCCTGCTGTGTCCTCTGTGGTTAAAGGGTTTTCTTCGCGGCGCAATATCTTAAGCAAACTGCTCCAGAAACCTGACATCTCCGTGGAAAAACAACTGAATGTCGTCCACGCCGTACTTCAAAATCGCGATTCGCTCCACGCCCATGCCGAAGGCAAAGCCGCTGAGTTTCTTGGGGTCGTAATCTACAAAGCCATAGACGTTCGGGTCCACCATTCCGCAGCCGAGCAGTTCGATCCAGCCGCTGGCTTTGCAATTACGACAAGGACCGCCATCGCGATAACCTTTTCCCCCGCAGAAAATGCAACTGATCTGCACATCGGCGCTGGGCTCAGTAAATGGGAAAAATGACGGGTAAAAGCGCGTCTTCACGCTCGATCCGAAGAGCGCTTTCATGGCGTGGTCGAGCGTTCCCTTCAAATCGCAAAATGTGATATTCGCGTCCACCGCCAGACCCTCCACCTGATGGAAGATGGGCGAGTGAGTTGCATCTGGAGCATCGTTGCGGTGGACCTTGCCCGGGCACACCACGCGCAGCGGCGGCTTCATCTTTTCCATACTGCGAATCTGCACCGGCGAAGTATGAGTTCGCAGTAACAGCCGTTCACGCTGGGGCTTCGTTTCCTGGTTGGCGATGAACAGCGTGTCCTGGGTGTCGCGCGCCGGGTGGTTGGGAGGAAAATTCAGGGCCTCGAAGTTGTAGTAGTCAGTCTCAATTTCCGGCCCTTCTTCGACGGAGTAGCCAAGATTGCGAAACACTCCGACGATCTCGTTCATTGTCTTGATGATGGGATGCTGTGCACCTAGAGGGCGGCGGATGCCGGGGAGGGTGATGTCGAAATGCTCAAATGCGACTGCAAGCTGCATCGCACCTCCCGCGACGAAGTCACGCGCCTTGGACATTTCTTGCTCAATAAATTGTTTTAGCTCATTGACTTGTTGCCCGACTTCACGCTTGCTCTCTTTCGGCGCAGACTTGAGCCACAAGTCATTGATCTGCGTAAGCAAACCGTTCTTGCGTGCCATCCACCGGTCACGGAAAGCCTTCCAGTCCGATTCAGAGTTCGCATTCATGAACTCTTCGTTGGACGCAAGCTTTGCCTCAAGGAATGCTCTTACCAAGGAGTTCGTCGAGAAATCCTTTAGCTTGGGAACCGTGTATGCCGATTTCTTTGGACCCATAATCAGTGCGCTCTTATCTCGACGCAGGCTAATGCCTATTCAGAATGACAATTCTGATTTTAGTTGAAAGCTGATTGCTGAGTGCTAAATGCTAACTGCTGAATTCCGGGCTCGACTACGCCGCTCCGGCAATCGCGCCCCTCGCCTGCTCGGCGAGGCTCTTAAACGCCGCAGCATCCTTTACTGCCAGATCAGCCAGGATCTTGCGATCCAGTTCGACGCCTGCCTTCTTCAGACCGTGGATGAACTGGTTGTAGCTCATCCCGTTCAGCTTGGCGGCGGCGCCAATACGCACGATCCAAAGCGAGCGAAACTGACGCTTGCGCTGTTTGCGTCCGGAGTAGGCGAACTTGAGCCCGCGTTCGACGGCCTCTTTCGCGGCCCGGTAGAGTTTAGATTTTGTGAGGAAATAACCGCTGGCGCGGTCTAATATTTTTTTGCGCTTAGCGCGGCGTTTGGTCCCGCGTTTTACACGAGGCATGGTGTTGCTCCTTTTTTACTTCAATTTTACGGCGGCTGGAGGTAGGAGACTGAAACAGTCTGTATCACCTCTTCACACGCCGGGAGCCGCAGAACCACTTCAGGATTCGCGGCCCACTGAACGCGGGCGAGGGCGCCCGCGCCACATTAGCTAATACGGAATCATTCTCTTGATCTTGGGTGTATCCGCATCACTCACCAAGATCGATTGGCCCAGTTTTTTCTTTCGCTTATGTGGCTTCGAGGTGAGCATGTGGCGCAAATGAGAATGTCCGCGCTTCACCTTTCCGCTCGCCGTCTTCTTAAAGCGCTTAGCGGCGCCTTTATGGGTCTTCAGTTTTGGCATAAAAGTCCTTGAAAACAGCATTTAGCAATTGGCACTTATCATTTGGTGCGCGATCAGTAACTTTGTTTGCGTCCGCACCTGGAACCTCTACGGAACCAATGCTAATTGCTTGAATTCCCGGCAGTGCGCTACGCCTGCTTCACGGGCGGAGCGCTATGGGGCTTTTGCACCACCACGTCTTTCTTGGGAGCCAGGATGGCGTGCAACGTGTTTCCTTCCTGACGAGGGCGGAACTCCACGATGCTTTGCCCCTCTACGTCCTTAATCAGTCGCTCCAGAATCTGCCGTCCCAGGCTGGTACGCGTCATCTCGCGCCCGCGAAAGAAGATTGTTGCTTTTACCTTGTCTCCTTCATCCAAAAAGCGCAGCACGTGGTTCTTCTTGGTTTCGTAATCGTGGTCATCCACGTTGATGCGGAACTTCACTTCTTTGACGGTGATCGTCTTTTGGTGCTTCTTGGCCTCGCGCTCTTTCTTCTCTTGCTGGTAGAGAAATTTCCCGTAATCCATGATGCGGCAAACGGGGGGCTGCGCGGTGGGCGAAATCTCAACCAGATCCAGGTTCTTTTCGCGGGCCATCTTGAGCGCTTCGTAAGGGGGCATGATGCCGATCTGCTCACCTTCATCGCCAATCACGCGAATTTCACGCGCCCGAATACGGTCGTTCGTGCGGATAAAGCGTTTGTCGATACGATCCTCCGTCAGCTTGAACAGCAGAAGCCAAGACAAAAATTATAGCATGGCGCGATGATCAGTCTGCCGGGTTGCTAGGGTTCACCACATACCGGCAACGGAACTCCCGTTAACGCTGTGGCATCTGCTTTCTCAATCTGAGTCATCATCCAGCAGTTGGGTTCATGGAGTCCAGTCAGCAGAACCTTCTGATAATTGTCACTCAAAGCCTCGGTAAATTCACCTCTAGGGCTGCGGTGGACGATGTTGAGCGTAATCGCTTCCACTGTTTGTCCGACCATGCTCCGCATGAACGCCAACTTCTTTTCCGCAGCGATCTCGCGGAGCACGCGATTACGTTCGCGGGCGATATGTATCGGAACCTGGTCTTTCATGGCGTCTGACGGAGTCCCCGGACGCGAGGAGTAAGTGAACACGTGAAGGTAGGTAAATGGCAGGGATTCAACCAGGCGTCGGGTTTCGGCGAAATCAGATTCGGTTTCTCCTGGGAACCCAGCCATTACATCTGCACCAATGGCGGCGCTGGGCATGGCGGCCCGAATCTTCTCGATTTTCTCGCGATAGTGCCACGGGCGGTACTTGCGATGCATGGAGCGCAACACGTGGTCGCTGCCCGATTGCAGCGGGACGTGCGCATGCTTGGCGATGCGTCGGGTGCTTGCGATCATTTCGATCAGCTTATCACTCCAGTCCATGGGTTCGACCGAGGAGAGGCGGAGTTTTTCCAAATCAGTTTGACCCAAGATCTCATGGATTAGGGTTTCGATCCTTAGGGGTCTTGCCAGATCGCGTCCCCAACGGCCTAGGTTGATTCCTGAAATCACGACTTCACGATAACCTGCGTGGACTAGCGCATTCATCTCTGCCAGAATTTTTCCCAATGGTAAAGACCGGCTCTGCCCGCGCACCGAGGGAATTACGCAGAAAGAACAACGGTTATCACAACCATCCTGAACTTTCAGGTTGGGGCGGGTACGCTGAGTGCTGGTTCCGACATCGAACACGGGCGCAGCCATTAGTTCAGTATGGGCAAAGATGTCGGAAACAAAAATTCTAGTGTCTTCGTTTGCCGTCACTCGCTGGCCGCTCGCGGCAAGTCGGGAGAGCGGGACGAATGCCCCTCCCCCAATACTTGGTGGCAGTAAAATGTCGGCCAGTTGGTGTTTGTGTGAATTACCAATGACTCGGTTGACCCCGGGCAAAGAAGCAACTTCTTCTGGCGCGCGCTGCGCATAACAACCGGTCACAATGATTTCACAGCCCGGATTCTGTCGCCGGATGCGCCGGATGGCCGCCCGCGCATCTTGATCTGCCGAAGCAGTCACTGTACAGGTATTCAAAACTACGATTTTTGATTGCGCGGGACTGCTGGCTCGCGCCAGACCGCGCTCCTGGAACTGGCGCTCGATGGCAGCTCCATCGGCCTGCGTCGCTCGGCAACCAAAGTTCTCTACGTAGAAACTTGCCACGGGTCTATAGTAGCGCACCAATCGCATCGAAGTCCGGTCGAGACCAGCGGTATCGCGGAAGCGAACGCCTAGAATGGCCCACGAGAGCGCAATGGGATATTCTAAGCCTTGTTCAGGAGATGACAGAGTAATGAAGCAAGTGAAATTGGCGGCTGCAGTGCTTGTGGCCATGACCATGTTGTGTGTATCCACTGCGATGGCGAGGGGCGACCAGACACTGTCAACGGCGCCTTCTCCTGAAGCCCCCCCAAATCAGGCAGACGCGTCAAAAGTTGACACAGCAAAGCAAGCCCCGCCCTTGACGCAGCTGTCCGAGGTGCAACCTGCGGATACTCTGCCGCGAAAATATGTTGAACTTTGGAACACAGGCGAATTGGGTCCCGCCATGTCCATGTTCTCCTCACCCTATTTCATAAATTCGCGGGGGGCCCGGTTGAGATTGAGCGTTGGCATGCTCGCCGGGGTGGTCCATGCCTGGCGCGCTTCCATGCCAGATCTTAACCTCAAAATCGAAGACACGATAATTCAGGGAGACAAGGTTGCCATGCGTCTCACCGTTACCGGTACGTACAAAGCGCGTCTTTTCGCAGACACGGCGGAGCCTAACGCTTCTTCACCGAGTGCGATAAAAGCGACCGAGATGCTATTCTTCCAACTTCGGGACGGGAAAATTGCAGAGATTTGGCAGGAATACGATGAACTTGCGATGCGATATCACATGGGTGGGGTATGGCGGACCAATGCGGAGCTAGCTGCGCCTGCAAACAAAGCGGTTCCGGGACCCGGATCAAAGCCGATCCCTTAGTTTCCCACTTCGTCGAATTGCGCACAACTTACTTCAGCATAAAGAAAAGGCGCCCAGAGAATCGGGCGCCTTTTCAAATCAAAAACGTGACGCATTAGAACACGGACAGAGAAATCAAATTGGTGCTCTGGGCGTCAACGGTTGTACTCTTCAGTTTCCCCAATTTTCCAGTACTGCTGACTGGGTAAACGAGGATGCTATTAGGGGATTGAGCGATGATCATCCAGCTCCCAGTTGGCCCCGCCAACGCCACTGAGTTTATGAATTGGCCGCCGCTCCCCGAGCCGATTGCGACGGAGTGAGTAATCTTGATCTTCAATGGGTTCTCGGTGAAGGTTGTGGTCACGATGCCGGGCTGTTCCGCCGGATTGTTGAAGCCGGATCCTCCGAAGAACAGTACACAAAGCTTCAATGGTGCGCAGGCTGGGCTGAAATTTGCGGTCGTGAGGTTCTGAACACCAGCTGTGTTAGTCAAGTTGTACTCAGCAGGTTTTGATAAACCTTTGCTGCCCACACTTGCCGACAACCCAGTTTCGTTGAGCGCAGTGCTGGGATTGCCGAAAATAACGACCTTGCTGTCAGCAGTGAAGTCCATGCCAAAGGGGAAGCATCCGCCGCTGGCGCAAGTGCTGTTGCTGGCCCATTTAAGGTTTCCCAAATCCTTGAGGGCCCCGGTGATCTGGTTAATCGAGAAGGATTCAGCTGCTTGGTTATTAAGGGCCGGCACAATCACAGTCTTGCCGTCCGGGGTCACCTTGATGAGGTCGTAGAGGTCCGTCCCAGCCGAGGGAGTATAGGCAGCGATGAACTTTAGTGAACAGTTAGCCTGTACCTTCCACGCCCCAACATTCGACGAGCCGGAGGCGCCTTCGTATAAGAACTTGCCATTCGGAGTGAGGGCAATGCTGCCGCCAAGCCCCACGCCGCTGGTATTGATAGCAACATTGGAGAAAGTCCCAGCCTTTTTATAGTTGCCGGCCGGGCCCTGGAACGCGGCGATGTCGTTGGAGCCATTGTCCATCACAAAAATGCATTTATCATTGTGCTGGACCGCTTGGGACTGCATCGCGAAGAAGCCCGCTCCCAGGCCGGTGCCACCCGTCTTGAGTACTTTCACCTGTTTCAGTTTGCCCGTAGTTGAATTGAAGCTGTACACCGTCGCAGTGTTTGCGGATGTGTTGTCATCGTTGGTGATAACGAATATCGGATTTGTCGCTGCAAAGCTAACCGCGCAAAGCGCGATCATCACAACGAACAAAGCCAACGCCAAGGTCAACTTGATAAAACCTTTCATGTAGTCTCTCCTCTTTTCGGACTGTTTTTTGGGACCTGGTCTTGTTACTACTCGTTCAGTGATGCGAAACACAACGGGAGCGGAAGTTATCACGAACGAGACCCAGTTTCAACAAAATTCGCATATTGTGTTCATTAATGTGAGCCAAATTTTTAAGATGTGCCGATAAACAGGAAAGTGTTTGCACTATAAGCGCAAGTTCATGCTGTTTTGCCGGAGAGAATCGAATTCGCTTGGCTGCTGTTCTTTTCCAAATCGAACATCGAAGGTTTTCCCAGAATAAAGCCTGCGCAGTTCGAGTGAAGAGAGTTGCGGGTCTGAGCGGCCAACCGCATGGGCGAATTGCCCATTAAAACGAGCGCGGTGGATAGCTGCCAATCGATAACAGTCCGAGGCTCTTCACGTCAGAAGCGGGCGAAGCTTTTGCTTCGGTCAAAGTGCAAGTTGTGCCATTCGACTTCACAGACAAAATACCTATGCCTGAGGCACTCCCGTTCCCGCTTTCGGCCAGATACACCACTCCGCCTGTTCCAGATGCGTTGTTCTCCAAGGAGACTCCTCCCCCGTAGAACCAAGTCGCATTGAAGCCCTTGAGTACGCTGGAGACGCAGCCTGCCGAAACCACGCCGGTGGTTTTGTCGAAGAAGACCGCGGTGACCGTACCCCCTTGATTGTTGGAGACGTAAATCAGCGTCTCATCTGGACTGAGTTCGATGTTGCTGGAATTCATGCCCGTGCCAAGGCTGCCGTCGTATCCTCCGTAGACGATGGTTGGTTTCAGTTTTCCGCTGGAGATGTCGGAGACTTCGATGGTGGTGTAATGCGCCTTGACCGGAACATCGCCGAAAATAGCGTAGTGGCCGTCCTTGCTGATGTCCACGGCAGTTGGCCGGAGGTTGGTGTTGAATCCAGTGGAATTCTGTTCATCGCCATTCGAAACTGGCACGCCATGAGAAATATTGAAAGATTGAATGGAACCATCTCCATAGGCCACAACCAGTAGATGGCCGTGGATCGCCATGCCAGCCGCCGCGCTGGCGTCATTCTTGCCGGCTGCAGATACGTCCTTTAGGAATTTCAGTTTACAGCCGGGCAAAATCTGATAGGTGCCGATGGTGTTCGAAGAGGTGAAGGCTGCGTATAGATAATGCTGATTTGAAGCCAACCCGATGCCGGCGAGTTTTCCGTCATCACCGTGGGAGGCTTTAAAAGTTCCGACCCGTTTCAGGGTTGTCTCGTTGATCGCAGCAATATCGTTAGTGCCGGCATCGGAGACATAAACGCAACTCTGTGTCGTGTTATGAAGCAGGTTGACTCGCGCAGACGCGAAATACCCAGTGCTCAGCCCAGTGCCGCCGGTCTTGACAGCTATTTTTTTGATTAACTTGCCACCCAACCCAATTGTGTAGAACGTCGCTGTATTGGCCGTAACATTGTCGTCATTCGTCACAATATAACTTGGCGTGGTCGCGCCAAATAGGCTGACTGAGTAAAACGCGATCACCGCAACAGCGATAAGTCCCTTCGAGAGCGGATTTGGACAACTTTTCACGGTCGTTTCCTCCCTACTAACCAGGTGCAAATCACGCGACGCTAATGGCAAAGCACAACTCCGGGCCAAGTGGGGGCCCGCGGATGGTGATTCTGTCAGAAAGATATGCAATTGTCTAGCTGAAATCAGATGTAGTTGTTGATGCTGCAAAAGATTGCGGCGCCGTTGCTATTTTGAACTCAACTCGCGTTTTACCGCTTCACTGACCAGTTTGCCATCCACTCGCATCCCAGTAGCGGCAAAGCGGGCCATGACGTTCTTCATCACCGTCCCCATTTCTTTGATCGTGGGTGAACCCATTTCGGCGATCACAATTTTCACGCTGGCAGTGATTTCGTCTTCCCCGGCCGCCTTGGGCATATAAGCCTCGATCAGCGCTATCTCAGCAGATTCTTTGTCCGCCATTTCCTGGCGGCCGCCCTTGGTGAATTGCTCGACGGATTCCTTGCGTTGCTTGATCAGCGTGCTCAGCACCTGCTGCGCTTCTTTATCGTCGAGCGCGGCCATCTTGTCTATCTCACGGTTCTTGAGTGCGGCCTTGACCATGCGGAGGGTCGAGAGCCGCTGCTCCTCACGTGCCTTCATGGCGGCGGTGATGTCTTTCTGGATTTGTTCGATCAGGGGCATGAGGGGAATTATAGCTGCTGACGCTAGCCCCATAGCTGGCGGGCAAGTGCCCTTGCTCAATCTGTATTCAGGCTGCATGTTTGGCGCGAGGTGGTCGCACAGCTTCCGAAAGATTTTTGTGAGTTGGCCGATTCAACAAAGATGATCGGAGTTGCTGGCTCCGCGTGGCCGAGGTTCCGGTAAACTGAGAGAGTTACTTTCAAAAAGGGAACCCATTTTTAAATGTTGCGCAAGAACCGTCTGTTTACGCCTGGACCCACGCCCATTCTGCCCGCGGCACAGACGGCGATGGCTACTTTCTCGCTGCACCATCGCACTGGGGGCTTCCGCGCTCTCTACTCACGAGTGCTGGCGGACCTAAAGGACTTTGTCGGGACCAAGAACGACGTTCTGGTAATGGCGTCGTCGGGAACAGGAGTGATGGAAGGTTCGGTTTCGAACTTGACTTCGCGGGGCGACAAAGTGCTGGTGCTCACGGCGGGCAAGTTCGGCGAACGCTGGCGAGATCTGGCCAAGGCTTTCGGATGTGTGGTGGAGCTTGTCAGCGTGCCTTATGGAGAGACTTTCTCTCTAAACAAGGTCCAGGCTAAGCTTACGCCCGAAATCCGGGCCGTCTATGTGCAATCCACCGAGAGTTCTACCGGCGTGCAGCACGACGTAAAGGGCATCGCGCAACTGGTACGCGAAGCGGGCCATGACACTCTGTTGGTGGTGGACGCGATTACCGGCCTTGGCACCACGCACTTGAATGTGGATGGGTGGGACATTGACGTCATCATTGGCGGATCGCAGAAGGCGCTGATGGTCCCACCCGGTCTCGCCTATTGCGCCATCAGTGAACGTGCCTGGAAGCGCATGGAGACGGCGCAATCTCCTCGGTACTACTTCGATTTCCGCAGAGAGCGCAAAGCTGTCGCCAAGGGAGAGTCGGCCTACACGCCCGCGACTTCGCTATTCGCCGCATTGGGGGCTGCGCTCGATTTCATCCGGCAAATGGGCGATGGTGATCTGGCAGCGGGACGCAAAGCATTGATTGAAAACGCTGAACTGGCGGCGGAGATGACGCGAGCAGGCGCACAGGCGCTCGGTCTGAAACTGTTCGCGCAGACGGCTCCGGCGGCCGCGCTTACGGCGATTCAGCCGCCAATCGGTATCGACTCCGGGGCCATCGTAAAAGAATTCCGCGAATCCTTCGCTGCGGTGGTGGCCAATGGCCAGGGCGAGATGAAGGGCCAGTTGTTCCGCATCGCGCACCTGGGATATTACGATTATCTCGATACCATTGGGATCCTGGCTGCGCTGGAACACGTAGTGGCCAGCGTGACAGGGAAACCAGTCGAGTATGGAGCGGCGATCCGGGCGGCGCAAGAAGTGTATGCGCGCAGCCTTTCGCAACCAGACCAAACAGTGGGAGCTTGAGGAATGCTTGCTTTCCTCAACGCTACATGACCGTAAAGTTCATGGGGGCCGAAGTCTCCGGAAGCGTGCCCCCGCCGTAAGCGCCACCGGAGGTCCCAGGGTTCGTCACTGTGACCGGAACCGTACCAGCGTTCATGATGGCCGAGCCGGAGACCGTGGCCGTTAGCTGGGTGGAACTAACGTATTTCGTGGTCTGCGCGATGCCGTTGAAGTTTATGACCGCGTCAGCGGCAAAGTTTGTACCATTCACCGTGAGTAGAAACGCGGAACCACCCGAGAGTTGGCTGGCCGGATTGAGACCGCTAATGCTGGGCATGGTCCCGGCTTGCGCGGGCGTAGTAGCGGGCTTGGAATAACCGCAGGCCAGGCCCAACGTCAGCAGCCCTGTCAGGATTATTAGTTGTGCAATTTTCATCTTGTTTTCCTTGGGGCAGATGCCTATGAGAAAACTCTATCGAGGAGGCCAACGCCATGTGTCAGCAACGTGTCATGGTTATGTCAAGAGTTTGTCAAGCGTGAAAGCCTTTAGGCGCCCTTGAGCGCAAGATCAAGATAAGGATCCATCAGTGAAAATTGTCATCGCTGAGAAAATATCCGCCGCCGTGGACTTGTTGCGTGAGCCGCGCTGGATCATCGTCACGCCTGAGCAGATGGAGGGCGGACTCGCGGTCCAATTGGAAACAGCGGATGCGCTGATCGTGCGTTCGACGGTGCAGGTGAATGGTGAGCTGTTAGCCAAGGCTCGAAAGCTGCGCGTGATCGGGCGGGCTGGTGTCGGGGTGGACAATATCGATCTGGAGTATGCGACGCGCCAGGGCATTGCGGTCATGAACACGCCTGGAGCGAATGCAGTTGCGGTAGCCGAACATACCTTGGCGATGATGCTGACCCTGGCTCGTCACCTCTGCCGAGCAAATGAGTTGATGCATGCCGGCAAGTGGGAGAAAAAATCTTTGCAGGGCACGGAACTTCGAGGCAAGACGCTTGGCATCGTAGGACTGGGGCGAGTCGGGATGGAGGTCGCTCGGCGGGCACGAGCATTCGGGATGGAGCTCATCGCGCACGATCCGTTTGTCTCGATCGCGGTGGCCAAGGAGCAGGGCATCACCGTCGTCAAGCTCGAGGAAGTCTACGCGTCGTCGGATTATCTGACTCTGCACGTCGGCCTTACTCCTCAAACTAATGGCATGATCAATGCCGCGTCGTTGAAGAAGATGAAGCGCGGAGCGCGTTTGGTGAACTGCGCACGTGGCGAATTGGTCGATGAAACGGCGCTCGCGCAAGCGCTGAAGCAGGACCACATGGCCGGAGCCGCGCTAGATGTTTTTGTTGAGGAGCCGCTGAAGAACTCCCCCCTCACCGCCATGGACAATGTAATTCTCACGCCTCACATTGGCGGCTCGACCCACGAGGCACAAGAGGCCGTGGGCTATCAGATTGCCCTGCAGGTGAAAGAGTATCTGAAACACGGAGTCATTCAAAACGCAGTGAATGTGCCGTCGGTTTCGCACGATGAGTATGTCGAACTGCAGCCTTACATCGTACTCGCGGAGAGATTGGGTTCCTTCCTGGCGCAGGTCAGCGAAGGCGCGCTGGAGGAAATCTCGCTGGGCTACAGCGGCCACATCGCGGAATGGAAGACGGAGTTGATCCGCAACGCCGCCATCAAAGGCATTCTGAATGAGGCGCTGGAGGAAAAGGCGAACCTGGTGAACGCGGCCGCGATTGCGTCCTCGTGTGGCTTACGCATTCACGAGGAGCGCAAACCCAAAGGTTCGGCGGGAGGAGCAGGCAGCGTGCTTTCCATTGTGGTCAAGGCCCAGACCGAGGAGCACGTCGTCAAAGGCGCAGTGCTACACAAGAATACGCTGCGTTTACTCCACGTGGATGGAATTGAAGTCGAGGCCCCGCTCGAGCGCAACCTCATCTACCTTCGCAATCGCGATGTCCCTGGCGTGATTGGGAGAGTGGGTACGATTCTAGGCAATCACAAAATCAACATTGCCGATTTCTCCCTGGGCCGCCGGGTGGGGAATGCAAAACTGCGCGAGGCCATCGCAGTGGTACACGTGGATGGGGTCGTGCCCGAGCTAGTATTGGCGGAGCTAAGGAAAGTGCCGGCGATTGAACAAGCGAAAGCCATCCGGCTGTTTTGAAAGCAGAAGGCGTCCGTAAGCGCGCCGCTACCTCCCTAGCGCGGTACAATAATCAGTTGGCCGATGCTCCGCGCTTCGTCGTGTTGACGGGCCGCCAAGAGGGTTCATGTTCGAAGTTACCGTTGACGATTCTTTCGCCGCAGGACATTATCTGCGCAATTACAAGGGCAAGTGCGAGAATCCGCACGGTCACAATTACAAGGTGCGGGTTACGTTGGCTGGCAAGGAATTGGACAAAGCCGGGTTGCTCCTGGATTTCAAAGACTTGCGCGAGGTGATGAAGCACACCATCGAGCGGCTCGATCACAAGATGATCAACGATCTGGAGCCGTTCACAGTGTTGAATCCGTCGGCCGAGAACCTGGCCAAGTATTTTTACGACGAGACCAACGCGAATCTCGATCGCATGACTAGTGGGCGGGTGCGAGTGAAGAATGTCACGGTGTTTGAAACGGATACGACCACCGCAACCTATAGTGAATAAGTCAGTAGCCAGTTGTCAGTTGCCAAGCACATGGAGCGGCCATGGGAATGTCCTATCGGGATCTCGTGGTGTGGCAGAAAGCCATGACGCTCGTCACCGATACCTATCGTGCGACCTCGAAGTTACCAAAGTATGAGCAGTTCGGCCTCACGTCGCAAGTTCGCCGTTGTGCGGTGTCGATTCCAAGCAACGTTGCAGAGGGTCAAGGCCGGCTCTCCGAAAAAGAATTCAGGTATTTTCTTGGTCAAGCAAGAGGGTCGCTAATGGAACTTGAAACACAACTTCAGATTGCGGAGAACCTTTGGATACTTGCAGCAGCCTGAATCTAAGGCCCTTTTGCAGTCGTGTGCTGAGGTAGGGCGGATCCTGAACGGATTTATAGCCTCAATATGCAAGCATCTTGAGTAACTGGCAACTGCTACTGACAACTGCTTTATGCAGATCACCGAGATCTACAAGTCGCTCCAGGGTGAGTCCACTCATGCCGGGCTTCCGTGTGTGTTTGTGCGTCTGACCGGTTGCAATCTGCGCTGCTCCTGGTGCGACAGCGAGTACACTTTCACCGGCGGTCATCGCATGACGTTGGAAGAAGTGCTGGAGGAAGTGGAGCATTTGAGTCCCGGCGGGCTGGTGGAAATTACGGGTGGTGAGCCTATGCTGCAAGAGCGGGAAGTGGTGCCGCTGATGCAGAGCCTGCTGGATGACGGCTACACGGTATTGCTTGAAACCAGCGGCGAGCGTCCGCTGGAACGGGTACCCAAAGGCATCATCAAAATTGTGGACGTGAAATGCCCGAATTCGGGCGAGCCTGATACCTTTCACGTCGAAAACTTGGAAGTGCTGGAATCGCAGGACGAAGTTAAATTCGTGCTGAACGACCGGACGGACTACGAGTTTGCTCGCGATTTTGTGGTCCGGCACAATCTGGCCGGCCGGGTGAACGCAGTGTTGTTTTCGCCCGCGTTCAGCAAGGACTCTGGCGGTGCGCGAGACACTTCGCATTGTTTGCTGGATCCGCAAGAGCTGGCGGAATGGATGCTGACGGACAACATTCCAGCTCGCCTGGGATTGCAGATTCATAAATTCATCTGGGACCCGGCGATGAAAGGCGTGTGAGGAATCATTTCACCACGGAGGCACGGAGTCACGGAGAATGAAAGACAAACTGGGAAGGACCGCGCCGTCGTTCTTCTGAGCGGCGGCATGGATTCGTGTGTGTGCGCTGCTCTCGCCGTTCGAGACCATCGAGCTGCCGCGGTACACATCAGCTACGGTCAGCGGACGGAAGCGCGCGAACTGCGGGCGTTTCTTGGGATTTGCGAGCGGCTGGGGATCCGCGAGAAACTGGTAGTCCGGAATGAAGCATTGGCAGCAATTGGCGGCTCGGCCCTCACGGACCGGGACATTGCAGTCCCCGAATCAACCAGAGTCGGGCACGGGGTTCCGGTGACTTATGTGCCCTTCCGCAATGCTCACTTTTTGTCGGTTGCAGTGAGCTGGGCGGAGGTTTTGGGAGCAGAAACGGTGTACATCGGAGCAGTCGAGCAGGACAGTTCCGGGTATCCGGATTGCCGGCCGGAATACTATCGAGCTTTCAATGCAGTAGTCAAAGCAGGGACTAAGGAGGGACGGATCGAGATTGTGACTCCGCTGATCGGGCTGCGAAAGGCTGAAATTGTGGGGCTTGGCCTTGAATTGGGTGCTCCCTTCGATTTAACGTGGTCATGCTACAGCCGGGAAGATTGTGCCTGCGGAGTGTGCGATAGTTGTGTGCTGCGACTGCGGGCGTTTGAGCAGGCCGGGGCCGTGGATCCGATCGCGTACTGCGAAACAGCAGAGAAGGTCTAGTGCGCGGGGCTGAGTGGAGAGCGACAAATTCAAGTTTGAGCGGGAGGCGAGGACAATGAAGCGATATTTCTGGGGAATGGCGCTGCTGCTGATGTGGGCTGGGGCAGTCCCGACGTTGGCGCAAACAGGCTCGGTGAAGGGTGTTTGCAAGGACCTGGAAGGCAAACCGATCGCTGGTGCGGTGGTGGAGTATTCAAACCTAGAGACGGGGCGCAAGTACGACATCAAGACCAACGCCAAGGGCGAATACTTTTCACTCGGAGTTTCAGCGGGCCACTACAAGGTCGCACTGCTGCAGGGTGACAAGGAGCTCTATCACTTTAACGGCTTCACGGTCACGCTGGAGGAGAACGTTCTCGACTTTGACTTGCAGAAAGAACAAGCTGCGGCCGCCCAAGGAGCGGGGCTCACGCCGGAGCAATTGAAGCAGGCACAGGAGCAGGCGGCCAAGTTGTCGAAGGAAAACAATACCATCAAGGCACTGAACGAGAAACTGTCAGCCGCCAAGACAGCTTCTGATGCTGGGGATTTTGATACCGCAATCGCGCAGATAACGGAAGCCACGCAGATGGATCCCAGCCGCGACATCCTTTGGGCCAAACTGGGCGACTATGAACTCAATTCGGCAGCGAAACAGACCGACAACGCGGAGAAAACGAAGCGCTACGAAGCGGCGGCCACCAATTACCAGAAGGCTGTGGACATGAAGCAACAAGCCATGGACGCAGCCCCGCAGAAGCCGCCGGATGCCCCCAAGGTGCTGGCTTCGTTCTACAACAACCTGGGGAAAGCGGAAGCGCAGTTGGGCAAGACCGACGAAGCGGTCAAGGCCTACAACCAGGCGGCGCAGTTGGATCCTACCGGCGCCGGCATGTACTACTTCAATCTGGGCGCAATTTTGACCAACGCCAACATCAAGAACGATTCCGAAATGCGAAAGGCGGCGGTTGCAGCTTTTGATAAGGCCATCACGGCTGATCCGGCCCGGGCTGATGCGTATTACTGGAAAGGATCAAACTTGATCGGCATGGCCACTCTGCAAGGCGACAAGATGGTCGCTCCGCCGGGCACAGAAGAGGCTTTCCAGAAATATCTCGAATTGCAGCCGACGGGTCCGCACGCGGAAGAGTCCAAGGCCATGCTGACCGGTTTGGGGTCCACGATCGAAACCAGTTACGGGACCAAGAAGAAGACCAGTAAAAAATAGGCCAAAAGTTACGCAGCAGGACGAAAAATTTAGACCAACCGGCCTGCATTTTGCCGTTCTTTCTGCATTACGAAGGTTCATACACCTGATGTTCTTCGCGAAAACCCAGCCCCCGGTTTAGAGTAAAAATGTCAGATACGTGTCATCAGGCGGCGATCGCGCCAGCGCGCACGCCACCACCTCCCCAGAAATGAAACTATGGCGGCACCGGGTCAGGCACCCATCTCGGTGGTTCTTGAGACCCCGATCGGATCGGGGGCAACCGCCACGCACGAGTTGCTGACGTCCATTCTGCACGCCAACAATCAGGTCAGTGACCTGATTTTTTCGCCCGGAAAAATGCCGCAAGTAGAAATAAACGGCCAACTCATTGCTGTCCAGGGCAGTGGGTTGCGCCCGTTTACAGCCGATGATACCCGGCGTATCGCTTCCGACCTGATTAGTGAGAACAAGCAAGCCATTGCCATCCTGCGTGAGCAAGGCTACTGCGATGTGTCCTTTGGGCTGCCCGGCGTGGCGCGCTTCCGGGTGAATGTGTTTATCCAGCGCGGCAGTTGCGCAGTGGTAATGCGGGTGATCTCCACTACGATTCCGGCGTTGGCATCCCTGGGCTTGCCTGCACAGCTGGAAGAAGTTGCTGGTCTGCGGGATGGTATCGTGCTGGTTACGGGGCCGCGCGGCTCGGGAAAGTCATCCACCCTGGCGGCGCTTCTTGACAGCATCAATCAGCAACAGGTTTGCCATATCATCACCATTGAAGATCCTATTGAATTTCTGCATAACCATAAACGAGCGACCATCCACCAACGCGAATTGCACAGTGACACACCCAGCATCGCACAAGCGATGCGGGCCGCATTGCGGCAAGCGCCAGATGTGATTCTGGTCGGCGAGATGCGGAACCGCGAGACCATGGAAATGGTGCTGGAAGCGGCAGAAAGCGGGCATCTGGTGCTTACGACTCTGAACACCGTGGATGCATCCACAACCGTGGAACGCATTGTGGGCGCATTCCCAGCTTCGGAGCAAACGTCTGCACGGGGCCGGCTGGCGCGCACTCTGCGTCGCATCATTTCGCAACGGCTGATTCCACGCAGAGACGGCATGGGCCGGGTCGCGATTGTGGAGTTGTTGAAGGCCTCCGCCCGCACACAGGCCTGCGTCGAAGTGAATGACCTGTCAGGTCAGAACCTGTTGGAAGCGATCAAGAGTGGCGCCACTGAGGGCATGCAGCATCTCGATGGGGAGCTGACCAAACTAGTGCGCAGCGGGGTTGTAGATGTAGAGACTGCGGCCATCTACGCCACAGATGCTCAGGAATTGCGGCGGACCCTAGGGCAGGAGTCTTAAGAATCTATGTGCGAAGCCTCCGCGTTGCGGGACAGCCTAGGGCGGGCTGTCCCCCCGCATGATTCTTGCTTAGTCGCCTGACGGCAGAAGCAATTCTTCAGGTCCTGGTTCTGCTGCATGTAACGGGAATGTCATCGCAGGCGTCGCCCGTTTGGCTGGCATGAATTGCTCGGCTTCAGTGGATCCAGCGAGTGCCGTTACCGACGAATTTCCGCTCGAGATGACCTGTGTGACCGCGTCAAAATAACCCGTGCCGACGAAGCGCTGGTGCTTCACTGCTTCGTAGCCGTGGTCTTTCTCGCTGGCGAATTCTTCTTCCTGCAAGCGGGAATACGCGGCCATACCGCTCACTTTATAGGTGCGTGCCAACTCGAACATGGCCAAATTCAAGGCATGGAAACCAGCCAGGGTGATGAACTGGAACTTGTATCCCATGGCTGCAAGCTCAGTCTGGAAGCGGGCGATGGTGGCGTCATCCAACTTCTTTTTCCAGTTGAACGAGGGGGAGCAGTTGTAAGCCAGCATTTTGCCGGGATACTTGGCATGGACCGCTTCCGCGAAACGGCGGGCTTCGCCGAGATCAGGGTGGGAAGTCTCGCACCAGAGCAGATCGGCGTAGGGTGCGTAAGAAATGGCGCGAGCGATGGCGGAATCAATTCCACCGCGGATGCAGAAAAACCCCTCGGGAGTTCTTTCGCCGGTCAGAAATTCGCGATCGCGTGGGTCCACGTCGCTGGTGAGCAAGTGGGCACTGTCGGCGTCGGTGCGCGCCATAATAAGCGTGGGAACTCCCATCACGTCGGCCGCAAGCCGGGCCGCAACCAACTTTTGGATCGCTTCCATAGTCGGCACTAGCACTTTGCCGCCCAGATGTCCGCATTTTTTGGCTGAGGAAAGCTGATCTTCAAAATGCACGCAAGCAGCGCCAGCTTCAATCATGGCCTTCATCAGTTCGAATGCGTTAAGGTTGCCGCCGAAACCAGCTTCGGCGTCGGCGACCAGCGGGGCAAACCAGTGAACATCATTATTCTGGCTTTCTGCGTGATGCACTTGATCGGCGCGCATGAGGGCCTGATTCAGGCGCCGGCAAAGGTTGGGTACACTGTCCGCAGGATATAAACTCTGGTCGGGATACATCTGTCCAGCGTCATTGGCGTCGGCTGCAACCTGCCAACCGCTCACGTAGATCGCCTTCAGTCCGGCCTTCACCTGCTGGACGGCCTGGTTCCCGGTCATGGCTCCTAGCGCCGGAACGTAGGACTCGCTGTGCAACAGGTCCCAAAGGCGTTCGGCCCCTTGCCGGGCGAGCGTGTGCTCGATGTGGAGCGAGCCGCGCAAACGTTCGACGTCCTGCGGGGTATAAGGGCGGGTGATCCCAGCCCAGCGCGGATTGGATGCCCACTTCACCGGTCTAGCAAAGACATTATCTTTTTCTGGCATGTTTATTCTCCTTTGTATGAAGTTCGGGCACAGTCAAATCGCAATTCCGGGGGCCTAGTTCAAATTGAACAAGTCCCATTCGGCTAAGACTGGCTGCAATAATTCGTTCGAGTTCATGTACCTTGGCCTGCTCGGCTTGTAATGCAATGTCTTTCTCTCGCCCACGCTCGCGCTCCGCCTGTAGCTGTTCTTCGATTGCCCATACACGCTCATGTGACGATTGCCGTACGCCATTCGTCAGATAAGCGCTAGCCATGCCTCCCAAAGCAACACATGCAACGCACAGCAGCACTGTCGTCATTGGTACCTCCCCGCTGCGTAACTCGTTAGAGCCCGGCGAGCTGCGATACTACGGATCGTTCACGTCGGATCAAATTCTCCGTTGACTACCATGGCCTCGCCAATCTGTCGGGCCTTGTAAAATGTCTCCGGCGTACCTAAGTCCCGTTTTGGGTTCGCCAGCAGTTTTTCCAGCTCTTCGTCGAACAGCCGGGTTACAAGTTCGGGTGTATGCGGGACCGGATTGCCCGAATCGCCCAAGATCGAAACTTCCTTGTTATGGCGCACGCGCTGGGCAATCATGAGGCGATAAATGCGGTCGGTCGCAAGGTCTTCCATGTAGCCATCCAGCAAGCTGGCGCCCCGGCCATTCAATACGCCGTTGCGATAGCGAATAACAGTCCTCACGGCAGCCCGCGTTCCAGCCAGTGTGCGCTGTCCGACGCCCCTGGGCACGGGCCTCAGGTTCGGATAGCGTTCTGCCTGCGGCCGCCGCGCATGCACCTGGTTTGGCGCCGGAAACTGATCGAGCGCGATCTGGTTCTGATCGGGATGGCCGGTCCAGGCACCATCCATCAGGCAGTCGGCTTCGTTTTTCTTGTCTTTTTGCAGCGCTGCCAGGGCGCGGGCGTTGAGTTCCGCGTCTTCACGACTAGGATAAAGTGCGGTCATGCCTCCAATGGCGAGCGCTCCGCGCTTGTGACAAACCTCGGGCAACAGTTCGCGGAGGTTTTGGAAAAACGGGATGTCGTGGGGAATCGTGTTGCGGTCGGGCAGCACCCATTCGGGATCGTTCAAATTGAAATGGATGAGGCTGGCCATATAGTCCCAGCGGCCTAGGTTCAACCCTAGAATGTGGTCGCGCAGGTTGTAGAGGAATTCCTCCATCTGAAAGGCCGCAGGATGCGACTCGACCAATGCCATACACTTGATGTAGCTCCGGGGCCAGCCTCGCGCTTCGGCGATGGCTTTGAACAGATCGCTCCACCACAGCGCTTCCTCGGCGGATTCAGACTTGGGAATATAAAACGAAAGTGGATGCTTCAGCTCTGCCGGATCAATAAGGTAGGCCACACGGGCCACGTCGAACAAGGACGCTGAAGTCAGCGCATCGCCGAAGACGCCGCCCTGGTGAATGTGCAGCCCGCGAGCGCGTGTCCAAATGACGGTTGGGCTGGGCTTGATGCCTACGACCTGGTCGCGCTTCTTGTCGAAATATGTCAGCGTGCCGCGCAGCGCAGCAAGGATGTTTTCCACGCCGAGTCGCTGGTGTTCCCACTCGTTGACCGTCGAATCTTCCAGGTCGAGCATGACGCCAGGTGCGCCGGAGTTCAGCATTTTGACCACGAGTTCAGCATCATCGGCGGGCCCGGTCATCTGATTACGCTGGTCCTGGCACCATTCCGGCAGTTCTATGCGCCAGCCATTGCGGACGGCAGAGGCCGGATAGTGATGAGCCGGTTTGTCGCCCTGATGAGATTCCGCTAGCACGCGCTTCCGCTCTTGAACCAAGGCTTGCTGGCGGGGAGTGAATTGACGGTGCAGTGGTGCGAAGAACTCGAGGAAGCCAACCGGCAGGTCACGTTCGACGTTGAATCCCGCAGGCGGCTGGTTGATCGGAAAGCCTGCATGCACAATATCGGCCGGTGAAGTAGCCATCGTTTCCCCCTTACCTTTCTTTCACTTACGGGCTGATTTCGGGACACTCTCAAGGGGAAACAGCAAAAGAATGAGCTTTCCTTGAGTTCGTGTCGGTGCGAAACAGCCTGCGCACTTTGTGGATTCTGCGGCCAAAGATGGACCCAGTCAAACGGAACGTTTCTATCATGCTGATAAATATCTGTTATCACTATGCGTGTCTGTGATAATAAGGGGTTGTTACCAGGCGAAAGACATGCGGGCAGGGAAAATATGGAACTGGACCAAGTAGAAACATTCTTAGCGGTGGCAACTTTCGGGGGTTTTCACCGGGCCGCGGAAGCCTTGCACATCAGCCAGCCGGCCGTGAGCGCCCGCATCAAAGCGCTCGAGGAGTCTCTCGGAATCCGCCTGTTCTCGCGTTCCCGTGGCGGCCTAGTTGTTTCTGACGCTGGCCGCACTTTCCGGCCGCATGCTGAATTGCTGTTGCGTACCGCTTCCCTTGCACGGCAGGCCGTCCACGACTCCCAACCTGCCAGCGGGACGCCCCTGCAGATCGCCGCCGCCCTGTCCATCTCCGTATATTTCCTGCCTGACATCCTGAAGCGTTTTCAGCGGGCCCATCCCAACGTCATCATCAGCATTCGCCCCGGCCACTCCAAAGAAGTACTAGACATGGTGCTGAGTGAAGAGGCGGAAATCGGGCTGGCCCGTTCTCTCCAGCATCCGGAGGTTGAGACCATCAGCCTTCGCGACGATCCGCTGCTGCTAATCGCGCATCCCCGGCGAGGGCCGAAGCACACACAGCGCGCACGTTTGGAAGAGGTTGCGAGCTGGCCACTGATTTCGTACGAGCGCGGCTCAAGCGACTGGACGCTCACCCAGGGGCTGTTTCGCAGCGCCGGTCTGGTTCCTAACATCGCGCTGGAGGTAGACTCCATCGAGACCGCCAAGCGGATGGTGGAACGCGGGCTGGGGCTTTCCTTCCTGCCCCAGATGGCGGTGGGGCGGGAGCTTCGGACCCGCCAACTCACAACCGTGGAACTGCTCGATGCCGAGCCCCTACGGCGCAGCCTGGATGTGGTCCACCCTCGCCACCGCCCGCTGAGAACCGAGGTCCGGGCCTTTTTGCAGATGGTGCGGGAGGCAGCCAACGAGGAGGAAGCATTCGCGAAGGGGGCAGGCCGGAAGCGAAGGAAGGCGCGGAAGTGAGTGGTTTCTAAAATACGATTCTTTCCGCTCCTCGTTGAAAATCCCGGCGCTGTCTCCGCAAAGAACGCAGAGACTAAAGAGCGCAGAGACTGAGGACAGGGCCCCCTGAATTTTAGCACCCAATCTACACAGCATCTTCACAAGATCTACACAAGCATGCTGGCTTTTGCGCTTGCACGATCTTCGTCTTCGGGTGCACTTTATACTTGGATCAGAGTTCTGGGGTGATGCGATGCAGACCATAAAAGCGCCAGTGGAAGTTTGTCCCCAATGTGAAGGTACGGGATGGAAACCGATTTCGGTGGGAGGCGAGAGGCGGGTCACGCGTTGCGACTGCCGACTGCAGGCGCGCAGCCAGACTTTACTGGCGGCTGCGCGTGTCCCCAAACGCTACGAACACTGCGAGCTTTCTAATTTCGATTTCGATGGTCCTCACCTTGGGCTTGCACCTGCGCGCATGGCCGCTTGTAAATTCGTCGAGGAGTATCCGGTGGACAAGACCGGCCTACTATTCATCGGGGACGTGGGGCGGGGCAAGACCCATCTCGCGGTCGGTATCATCAAAGAGCTCATTCTGAGCAAAGGAATAGCTTGTTTTTTCTGCGATTTCCGCGAATTGCTGAAGAACATCCAGAATTCGTATAACCCCTCGGTACAGGCGACGGAATTGAGCGTGTTGCGCCCGGTCTTCGAAGCTGAAGTGCTGGTGCTCGATGAACTCGGCGCGGTGAAACCCACGGAATGGGTTTGGGACACCGTAAGCCTGGTCCTCAACACACGCTACAACGACAACCGGACCACGATCCTCACCACGAACTTCAAGAATGAACCGGCGCGGGCGAGCGAGGGGCGGCATGGGAAAGAAGAAACCCTGGGGGACCGGATCGGCGAACGCATGCGGTCCCGGTTGCATGAAATGTGCCGAATCGTGATGATGGAAGGAGAAGACTTTCGCCAGACCTTCCGTAGTGCCAGCTTCCGATAAGTTTGCCGGGAATGTGCGTGCCACTACAATGGCCCTGTGCTGGCCGAGCGCCTCGAGTTCGTACCCGTTTACGATACAGACGTTTTCGCAGCGGTCCCTGCTTCGCCTGCGGTTTTTCTTCTGCGCGGGGACGATCCGCGGTCCGAACCTTACGTCAGCAAGACTGCGAACCTACGCCGCCGTCTGCAGCGCCTACTAAGCGCTCCCGCGGAACACAGCAAGAAACTGAATCTACGCGAGCGGGTGCGCTGGATCGAATACTCTCAAGCTGGCTCTGAGTTTGAATCCAGCTTCTTGCTCTACCGTTTGCTGCGCGCACAATTTCCAAAGACTTACGCCAATCGTCTGCACCTGCGTTTTGCTCCGCTGGTCAAGCTGCATATGGAGAATGAGTATCCACGCGCCTCCATCACTACCCGGCTCGGCCGTCTCAACGGACGCAATATCTATTACGGGCCATTCCCCTCGCGCACCGCGGCAGAGAAGTTTGCCAACGATTCACTGGATTTTTTCAAGATGCGGCGCTGCGTGGAGGACCTGCATCCCGATCCCGCGTTTCCCGGATGCATCTACTCCGAGATGAAGATGTGTCTGGCCCCGTGTTTCAAAGGCTGTACGGATGAGGAGTACAGCGTCGAAGTGGGCCGGGTGCAGACCTATTTCGATTCCGGTGGTGATTCGCTGGTGCGGGAAATCTCGGCGCTGCGCGATGCGGCGTCGGCCAATCTGGAATTTGAAAATGCCGCCAATTGGCACACGCGCCTGGAGAAGGTCAAGCCGTTGCTGAGTCAACTCCCGGAAATTGTCCGACGCGTTGACCGTCTGGTTGGGCTGATGGTGCAGCGGAGCGCCAGGCCGGAGTCGGTGACTTTCTTCCGAGTGGATGCGGGACAAATCTCCGGTCCACGGGTGTTCCCTATTCAGCAGGCAGAACACACTAAATCGCAATCCATGGAATCGCGGGTGTTGGAAGCAATGAATTTGTTTCCGGCTGCAGGCAAGAGCACTGCGCTCGATACCATGGAACATCTGGCGCTGCTCAACCGCTGGTACTACCGCAGCACCCGTAGTGGCGAAATCTTTTTTGGAGACGAAAAGGGTGCGCTGCCGTTACGCCGCGTGGTGCGAGGTATTGCCCGAGTGTATCGAGGCGAAAAGCCCGGAGAAGACGCATCGTGAACTCTAGGGATACGGATCCTTCTACCTTGAACACGTAGTCGAGGAGCCATGAAAAAAGATAAAGA
>Ga0207138_1010_pt1 | contig 43097 bp, 37 predicted proteins | sample Alteio_BWMinHeat_6_FD_153589 | JGI IMG/M metagenome (GOLD analysis project Ga0207138, IMG submission 153589) | Enriched cells from forest soil in Barre Woods Harvard Forest LTER site, Petersham, Massachusetts, United States -... | ecosystem: Environmental > Terrestrial > Soil > Temperate forest >...
AACTCCAAGGATCGCAGAAAGCGCGATACCTCGCTGTGCCGAACGACCTCGTGAAGGACGCGATCGAGCGCACCCAGGGGACCGGCGTTGGCGTCATGAACGAGCACGGCAGGATTAGGAAACGCGCTCGGTAGGGCTGTCCAACAATTTCAGGAGGACAGACATGTCGGGGGCGGTGGCCCAGTCTTCCGCCCAGCACAATTCCTGAGGTCCGTGCCCGGTGCCGCACTCATCGCACACCTATGCGGATCCGTCTAACCCTTGATGGCAAATGAGAGTGCAGAGAGAAAGGAAAAACATGGGAATTACGACAACAGGATGGAAGAACAAGAGCGGAACGGGTGTGCGATCATGCAAATGCGGTACGTGGGCCCAGCATTGGGTAAACTACTCTGGCAAGGCGTGGCCCGCGGAATGTTCTGTCTCCGGATGCTCGAACCAGGCTACTGTGGGCGCACATGTGATCAATCCCAGCGTGACAGGCGAAAGAATTGTTCCGACGTGCGGCTCATGTAATGGGGCCGCAGGGAGCTTTACCTTGAAGGGAGGTATTACGCTGCCTAGCGCAAACACGGCGGAGACATGCGGTGTGTGAATGGGAACAGGGTGCTGGCCCACCTTTGCGTTCCTTAGTACTGGCCACCTTACATTCCTTGTAAAGGCCCGAACGATGAGGGCGGCGGTCACGGGTGGAAAATCGGGACGCAGGCTGCATTAGTCCCCACCTTTGCAAAACCCGCAAAGTGGGCCTGCTACCGGACCCAAAACGCTTCTCAGTTTTTGCCAAACTGGGGATCGAGCTGAATGGCTTTGGCGCGGTCGGCGCGAGCGCCGTTTTCATCGCCCTGGCGTCGTTTGCAAACCGAACGGTTGAAGTAAGCCTCAGCGAAATCCGGCTGCAACTCAATGGCGCGGGAAAAATCAGCGATAGCGCCTTGGATATCCTGCTTGTCGGCTCGAACGCTGCCGCGGTTGTTATAGGTATATGAGTCATTGGGATCGAGTTGGAGCGCGCGGGCGTAGTCGGCGAGCGCGCCGTCAAGATCGCCTTTGTCACGGCGCGCAACGCCGCGGTTACTGTAAGCGGCTGCATTGTTCGGATTGAGTTCAATGGAACGCCCATAGTCCTTCAACGCACCGTCGAGGTCTCCTTTTTTTCTTTTCACCAGGCCGCGATTGTTGTACGCCTTCCAATATCCCGGATCGATTTCGATTGCCTTGGAAAAGTCGGCGATGGCCCCGTCAAGATCACCTTGCCTATACTTGTGCACTCCTGAATTGTAAAAATCGAGTGTGCTAGTTTGGGCCGCAGCAGTCAGGGCAGCCGCAAGTACGAGTGCGATAGCGAAAATCGAACTCTGCCATCTCATGTTTAGCTCCTGGGTGCAACTGCCGGAATCTTAGCGCAGATTTAACCGGAATTTCTTTTTTACCTCGAAAAATTGCAACGATTGCACACTGAGGTTCCCTCCTTGGTACCGTTGAACAATAATTGGCATCTCAGTTCTCCCCGAAGTTCTGCAAACCGGCAGCCATTCTCGAGATCGACTTCTAAGTGTCCCAGGTTTGATAACATTCCAGGCGGGCTGGCCTACTTTATGTTCTTTGTAAAGGTGGGAACGATGACGCCGGCGGTCACGGAAAATCGGGACGCGGGCTGCATTAGTTCCCGCCTTTGCAAAACCTGCAAGGCTGGGCCAGCCACCCGTCCGATGTAAACATTAAACAGCAGGTCCCCTTCGACTTCGCTCAGGGCAGGCTCTCCACCCCACAGATCATCGCTTTGCGATGATCTGTTCCGGTCGGGATGACAGAGTTGGGGGAGAGCTGAGATGGGGCGCAATACATCCAATGGTCAATAGGATGCGCAACCATGCATAGATCCTTCGCTTCGCTCAGGATGACAGGTGGAGTCAGGATGACAGGTAAAGTTTTGTGACACGGGATTATCAGCACAATTTCAAGAATGCGTTTTCACCCTGTCCAGCAACACCGGCACCTGCTCGACAATCTCGATGTCGAATCCTTCGAGGGCGGGGACTTTTCTGGGATGATTTGTCAGCAGACGAATCCGCCGCAGATTCAAATCTGAAAGAATCTGTGCGCCGATGCCGATTTCGCGCTGCGTTTTGCGCTCGCTTTCGGGCAGAGCTGGCAGCCGCTTGTCGCGATGGAAGGTGAGCATCTTCCGGTCTCCGATGCTCTCCACGGAAAACCCCTTGGAAGTCTGATGCAGATAGATCAACGCGCCCCGGCCCTTGCGGGCAATGGTTTGCATGGAGCCTTCGATCATGGCGTGACAGTCGCAGGCCGTAGATCCGAAAACATCGCCCATGACGCAATGCGAGTGCATGCGGACCAGCACGGGCTCGCTGCCGCTGTCGTTATCGCGACCTATATCGCCGCGCACCAATGCGACGTGCGATTCGCCGCCGTCCACTTCGCTTCCGTAGGCAATCAGCCGGAACTCGCCGTACCGGGTGCCGATGACGGCTTCGCCAACCCGGTGCACATAGCGCTCATGCTGCATGCGGTAGCGAATCAGTTCGGCTACGGTCAGCATCTTCAGGCTATGGGTCTGACAGAATCCGATCAGGTCGGGAACGCGAGCCATGGTTCCGTCATCGCGCATGATTTCGCAGATCACGCCGGCGGGAATCAGTCCGGCCATGCGGGCCAGGTCCACAGAAGCTTCAGTCTGGCCGGCGCGGACCAGGACTCCGCCCTTGCGGGCCTGCAAAGGGAAAACATGTCCTGGACGCGCCAAGTCCGAGGGGCGCGTGGCCGGGTCAATCGCTACCTTAATAGTGTGGGCGCGGTCGTAAGCTGAAATTCCGGTGGTCACTCCATCCCGGGCGTCAATGGCTTCGCAAAATGCGGTGCCGTAGTTCGACGTGTTTTCGGCGGTCATGGGGCCGATATGCAAATGGTCCAACCGCTCCTCAGTCAGGGCCAGACAGACCAATCCGCGTCCGTACTTGGCCATGAAGTTGATCAGTTCGGGAGTGACTTTCTCCGCGGCGAGCGTCAGATCGCCTTCGTTTTCGCGGTCTTCGTCATCCACGACCACGACCATGCGCCCTTGGCGGATTTCCTCAATGGCGGTCGGCACATCGGTAAATGCAGACGGTGGCACCATAGTTAGGCAGATTGTAGCAAAAGCGGTTTGAGCTGTATCCATAGCGAAATGTATTGCGTGACAATAGTGGTAAACTTCCTCGCAACAGTCGGCAAAATATCCGCGCTACAAATGAAATCAGCTACGTCCCTGGGTAACGCTTACTTGAGGTTACCGTCCTGCCTTGACCAGCGCAGGAATCCGGCCATTGTCCCATGCCGGGCGTGGCGCGGCTTTTGCCACGTCCTTCCGCGACCTACCAATCACCCTATGTGGAGTCCAGACTAAGTTCACCCCCAAGAAAACAAGACCGGGGTTGGATCAGGTCCTCCGAGTCTATGATGAAACTGCTTGGTCGTCGCGGGAATGTACTGCTGGTTGTTCTGGGGCTTTTGTGCATGCTGGGATGTCAGGGTCTCAGCAGTGCCAATAAGTCATCCTCCACTCCACCGCCCCCGAGTAAGCAGAACCCAAAGCCCGGCCAACTCACTGTCACTCCCGCCAGCATTAGTTTTGGCAATGTGCGAGTGGGAAATAATCAGAGCCAGCCTGCGACTATGAGCAATTCCGGTATCTCCACGTTGACTGTGACTCAAGCGGCAGCCACCGGGACGGGCTTCAGAGTTAGCGGCTTGAACCTGCCCTTTGATCTGGCGGCGGGGCAGAGCCAGTCTTTTACCGTGATCTACACTCCGCAGTCCGCGAACACGAGCACAGGGAATCTAGCCATTGCAAACACCGGCGTCGCTCCGACAGTTAACGTCCCTCTCTCCGGAGGTGGCCAGACGGCGGGCGCTTTGACGGTTAGTCCGCTGAGTCTAGATTTCGGCAGTGTTCTGGTGGGAAGCAACCAAACCTTACCAGAAACTCTGACCAACTCCGGTGGTTCCAGCATCACCGTCACTCAAGTCACGGCCACGGGCAGCGGTTTCAGTATGAGCGGATTGAACCTGCCGCTGACCCTCCCGGCCGGTCAGAACCAGACCTTCAGTGCTACGTTCACGCCGACCGCTGGAGGCAGCAGTAGCGGGAACCTGGCCATCACTAGCAGCGGCAGTAACCCCAACATCAATATTGCGCTGTCGGGCAATGGGCTGACCCCTGGCGCTTTGACCTCGAACCCCTCCAGCCTCAGCTTCGGAAATATTCAGGTGGGAAACCAGCGACAGTTGAATGAGACTCTGACCAACACCGGCGGATCGAGCGTGAACATTTCCCAGGCTACGCTTTCCGGGACTGGTTTCAGTATGAGCGGGTTGAATCCGCCACTCCAGCTCACGTCGGGGCAACACATCACTTTCAGCGTTACTTTTGCTCCTCTAGTGGTGGGCGGTGCGAGCGGCAGCATATCGATTACATCCGATGCTTCAAACCCCAACCTATCCATCCCGCTGTCGGGGACGGGAACAGCCATGCCCAAAGGCCAATTGAGCGTGACGCCTACAAGCCTGGATTTTGGGAACGTAGTGGTGGGATCCAATGCCCAGCTCAATGGAGCTTTAAGCGCGAGCACGGCCAGCGTTACCGTTTCCTCGGATACTGTGAACGGCTCCGCATTTTCTCTTAGCGGATTGACTCTGCCCGTGACTATTCCGGCAGGCCAGCAGGTTCAGTTTACGATGACTTTCACCCCGCAAGGGAGCGGCGTTGCGTCGGGGAGCGTTTCCTTCGCGAGTGACGCAAGCAACTCTCCGGCCATCGAAACCCTGACCGGCATAGGCACGGTTCCCACGCACAGCGTGACCCTTTCGTGGACCGCGAGCACTTCGAGTGTTATCGGATACAACCTGTATCGGGGCGTGATCAATGGCGGGCCATACTCGAAGATCAACTCAGCACTGATCGCAGGCACGCAGTATTCCGACACAACCGTGGCCAGCGGCCAAACCTACTACTACGTCGCCACCTCGGTGGATGTAAGCAATCAGGAGAGCGTCCACTCTAACCAGACAATCGCGGTCATCCCGTGAAGGAACCCCTCTATAGCAGTCTGTTGTTGCAACCAGAAAATGTCGTATTAACTGCAACGAGAGTCTGTCACCCCTTATCGATTAAGTAACGGCCGCCAATGCGGGACGGCCGGAGAGGTTGTAGATGCGGGGCAGGGGTGTTTTTCTTTTCTGCGCCGAGGTAAGGAGCTTGGGACGGCGCTCGGCGTGTTCGGCGAGCGGCAGAGGTAGAGCGAGGAGAAGCCGATCTCCACGATAGACGCGCAACATGCCGTCCAAGTGATGGGCGAGTTCGACGGTTTCTCCAGCGTAACCGCGCTGAGCGGGCAGGGGCGGCAGAGCGATGGAGGTCGCGCCTAAGGTGACGGTGTGATCGGCGGCGACGATGCGGCGGTAGTGCAAGGCGAGACAGCGGGCCAGATCAAAGCGGCGGGGCAAGGAGCGGAAGTCGCGAACCGAATCGGCGGCGGGATGGGCGAAGCGCCGATTGTAGTCGGCGCAGAACTGGGCGAGCACAGCGTTGGCTTGGGGCAAAGTGGAGGCGCGGGCCAGACGAAGCTCGCTGACCAGACGGTCCTGGCAGGTGCGCCAGACGCGCTCGATGCGGCCTTTGGCCTGCGGAGAGTAGGCGGGGATCTGCCCGATGCCGAGTTGATCGAGAGCGCGTCCGAGTTGGGTGGGAGCTTGTTGGCCGGCGAGTTGTTCGGCGAGAGTCCAGTAGGAATCGTTACGCTGGAAGATGGAGTGACGGTCGCGGTAGAGGCTAAGGGGGACGCCGTAGGTGGTGATCATGGCGTGCAGGGCGCGGAGATAGCCGAGAGTATTTTCGGCTTCGAGTTGGAAGTGAGCGGCCAGGATCTGGCTGGTGGCGTCATCCTGGAAGCCGATGAGAGTGAGCTCTGGACCGCGGCCTTCGAGCCAGTCATGGCAGCTGGCATCGGTAAGGGCCATCATGCCGAAACGTGGGCGGGGCGGCCGGCGGGAGCGGTACTTGCGGGATCGACGCTTCTGTGGAGAGACCAGTTTGGCGGCGCGAAGGATGCGGCGCACGGTCTCGCGGCTAACCCCGAGGTCCTCCTCGGTACAAAGCTTTTCCGTCAGATGCGAATCGTTGAAGCCCTGATACTTGCCCCGCGCCAGGCTCAAGATCAACTGCTTCTGGGGAAGAGGTACAGCCCAAGGCATGCGGCGTCCGCGATTGCCGTGCTGCACCCAGCCGAGGGAATCGGGCCGATAGCGGCGCTTCAGCCGTTGCACCTGGCGTTCACTCAGTTGCAGCAGGCGGGAGGCTTCGCGTACGCTCAGCCTCCCACCCGCTGCATTCTCAATCACTTTCACCCGGTGGAATTCTTTCTGACTCATCGTCACCATCCTGAGAGGGTGACAAAGTCTCATTGCAGTTATGGGGTGACATTATCTTGGAGCATTTACATCGCTCTCAGCGGTAACTTTCACTCCCGCTTAGCGCTGTGTTCTAATCAAATGTTTTGCATCTGTCGTGTAAGAACTGAATTCTGCCGCGATGCGGCCGCAGTAATCGACCGGAGGAACTTTGGATTTCTTATTGAACGAAGAACAACTTCATCTCAAGAAGAGCGTGCGCGAGTTTGCAGAGCGCGAGATCCTTCCCCATGTCATGAAATGGGACGAAGCGTGTGAGTTTCCCCTGGCAACGATCAAGGAACTCGGCAAACTGGGCTTACTGGGTACAGTTTTCCCCACCGAGTACGGTGGCGCCGGAATGGGTTACATCGAATACGTCACCGCAATCGAAGAACTCTCGCGCGTGGACGGTTCCGTTGGCATCATTGTGGCAGCCCACATGTCATTGTGCTCCAACCACATTTTTCTCGCGGGCACTGAAGAACAAAAGAAAAAGTACATCAGCAAATTGGCCACCGGCGAGCACATCGGAGCGTGGGGACTCACCGAGCCGTCTTCCGGATCGGATGCGGGCAGTGCCCGTATGACGGCCGTGCGCAAAGGAAATACCTGGGTGCTGAATGGCACAAAAACTTTCTGCACCAACGGGCACTACGCGGATGTTCTGGTTGTGATTGCTGTTACGGATCGCGCCGCGCACACCCACGGCCTCTCGGCCTTCATCGTGGAAAAGGGTGCCAAGGGATTCCGTCCCGGCAAGAAAGAAAACAAACTAGGACTGCGGGCAAGCGACACCGCGGAGTTGATCTTCGAAGACTGCGTGATTCCCACTGAAAATCTGTTAGGAAAAGAAGGCGCCGGCTTCATTGACGCTATGCGCGTGCTCGATGGCGGCCGTATTTCCATTGCCGCGCTTTCGCTGGGCATGGCTGAAGGCGCTTACGAAGCGGCGCTGAAGTATTCCAAGCAGCGCAAACAGTTTGGTAAAGCGATCAGCGAATTTCAAGCCATCCAATGGAAGCTGGCCGATATGGCCACGGAGATCGAAGCGGCTAAGCTGTTAACATTTCGAGCGGCGTCGCTCAAAGACGCGGGATCGAAGAGTACGCTGGAATCGTCCATGGCAAAGCTGTACGCCAGCGAAGTAGCTGTGCGCTGTGCCGACGAGGGCGTGCAAATCCACGGCGGATACGGCTTCATCAAGGACTATCCCGCGGAAAAGTTCTATCGCGATGTGAAGCTGTGCACCATTGGCGAAGGGACAAGCGAGGTGCAGCGGCTGGTGATTGCGCGGCAGTTGCTGAAGGACTAGCTTATCCAAATCATAACTGGCGGTCATGTTTTCAATGGCCTCCTGCTTCCGCATGAGCCAAATTACCCTGGGCGGTTGGTACGTTGACCCTCACAGCCAGCGGGAGTATAAGGTACTGCCTGCTTCAAACCGCTGGCGAGGCACATCTTCTGGAGGTACTTTCATGCAACGGTGGACTCGTTACTCGATTTTTTTAGTCATCTCTTTTTCCCTGACTGCTTGTGCCTGGGCCCAGTGGTCCTCGGATCCTTCCAAGAATCTCGCCTTAGCGGACAACAATAACGGCTCTGATCAGGTACAACCGAAAGTCAAACCGCTGCCTCGCGGCGGTTGGTATGTGAGCTGGTTTGATGCTGACCCGCAGAGTCCACCCCCCAACGGCTACGACGTGTTTCTTCAGCGCCTAAGCCCGAAAGGGGTCGAGCAATTCAAGCACGGTGGCATCAAAGTGGCCGATTTGAGCAACAGCTCCACTGAAGACTACGGCCTCGACATTGACACTGCCGGTAACGCTTTACTCGCCTTTCTCGATACGCGCGAGGGATCCAACCAGCAGGTCACGGCGGCCAAGATGAGCCCTGGCGGCAAGGCGCTATGGGGAGCGCGCGGAGTGCAGCTTACTAAAGGCTCTAAGCATTCCAATGCAGCGCCCAAGATCGCCGGTACCAGTGACGGCTCGATCGTAGTGGCCTGGACCAGCGACAGCAACGTTGTCCTGCAAAAGTTGGACACCAATGGAAAGCCCCAGTGGGGCAATGGCGTTGTGTTGAGGGAAGCCGGATTCAACTATGGCCTAGCCGACATGCATGCCACCGATAATGGCTCGGTCATTGTCTCCTGGGTACGGGACCACGGCTTCAGCAGCAATCACCTGCTTTACGCCAACAAAATCGACGCCAGCGGGAAGCTGCTCTGGGGCAAAACTCATGAGAAGCTTTACGAGGCCAGCTCGCTTCAATTTGGCGAGTTCCCAGCATTCATTACGGACGGAAACGGTGGCGCAATTTTCTCGTGGTACACCAACAGCCCCACGCTGCAAGTTTTTGCTCAACATGTTCTCACCAATGGTAAAGAAGTGTTTGTACACAATGGTTCGGCAGGGTCAACCAACACGGTGAACGTCCGGGTTGACCCCGCCATCTCCTACCGGAAAGACACAAATGAAGTATTCATGTTCTGGACGGAAGAAGACTTCAACCAGGTGATGAACGGAATCTACGCGCAGAAATTCGACGCCAAGGGCCACCGCCGCTGGGGAGCAACCGGATTGGTGGTAGTACCCTTGGGTGCCGACCAGCAAAGCTTCGCCCGCACCACGCAAGATGGTCACGACGCTCTCGCGTTCTGGGTTGATCAGGCGAGCTTCGGGTCGGCCACCATTCAAGCCACCCGCATTCACCGAGATGGCAAAATCGCGTGCCCGCAATTCCCGGTTTCTACCGCCCAGTCGAATAAAGGCCGGCCATCCTCCGACATCGTAACTTCTACCGGTCTCTCGGCGATTGCGTTCGAGGATAACCGCATCGGCAACAATGGTATTTACATTCAAAACGTGAACCGCAACTGTACGCTCGGGCAGAAATAAGGAACACCGCCAAGCTCGGGAACATGTTGCCCACGACGGCCCAGACAACACTGTCTGAAGGGTCGAACCGCGCTAGGCAAAATTAGCATGAGATTCGGCTGACTCCGAGCAGTCAGCAATTCATCTCCACTCCTGTGTTAGCTTTAATTCTCCGGGGAGATTCCGCATGAAAGCGGTCCGTCTGCACGAGTTTGGTGGTCCAGAGGTCCTGCGCTACGAAGAGGTTCCCGACCCTCGCCCACGTAAGGATCAGGTGTTAGTCCGGGTAAGGGCTTGCTCTCTGAATCATCTCGACCTCTGGGTGCGCTAAGGACTGCCCGGCGTAAACCTGCCGCACATCCTGGGCAGCGACATTGCGGGTGAGATCGTTGAAGTCGGAGAGTATGTTACCGGCTTCACATCGGGGCGGCGGGTGATTTTGGCACCCATGCACTTCTGCAATCGCTGCCCCAAATGCGTCGCCGGACTTCAGAATCATTGCCGCGAGTTCACAGTGCTGGGTAATAGCGTCGACGGCGGTAACTGCGAACTAATTGCAGTCCCAGCCGTCAATGTGATTCCAATTCCCGGCGGCCTCGACTTCAACCAAGCTGCCAGCGTTCCTCTCGTGTTCCTGACAGCGTGGCACATGCTGGTGGGGCGGGCGGGTATCCGCCCCGGGCAGACTGTGCTGGTGTTGGGAGCTGGCTCAGGCGTAGGCATTGCCGCCATTCAAATTGCCAAAATGTTTCATGCCCGGGTGATCACGACTGCGGGGAACGAGAAGAAACTGGAAAAAGGTCGCGCGTTGGGCGCAGATTACGGGATTGACCATTACAAACAGAAAATCTCACAGGAAGTCAGAAAGATCACCAACAAAGAAGGTGCGGACATCGTGGTCGAACATGTCGGCGCCGCCACATGGGACGAGAGTATGAAGTCGCTGAAGCCAGGGGGAACGATTGTAACCTGTGGCGCTACGACGGGTCCGAACGCGGCCTTTGACCTGCGTTTCCTTTTTTCGCGCCAGCTCAGTTTCCTCGGCTCTTACATGGGCACCATGGGCGAGCTGCACGAGGTGTTGGGCCATGTTTTTGCCGGACGGCTGAAGCCAGTCGTGGACCGCACCTTCCCTTTGCAGGAAACCCGCGCGGCCCACGAGTATATGGACAACAGTCAGATGTTCGGCAAGATCATACTCAACCCGTAGATTTTTCCACTGCCGAGAACGTAGGGGCAACGAATAGACGAGAGAGTACAATCAGCCCGTGTTCTTCAAGATAGTCGGGCGAATTTTGGATGTTGAGACGGTCACCTCGGGCAAAGACATCCGGGAGAGGCGACGATTACGAAAGCTCTATGGCGGTCACCGATGGCGGAAGCTGAAAGGAACGGCGACGGTCAAGCTGGCCGATGGTACGATGTGTCATGCTGAGGTGCACTGGTACGAGGCGCACGGTATCGGCACAAGAGAGCTCAAGATCAAGCGAATTATGGAAATCCAATGAAACGAAATGAATTGCAGTTCGTTGTCTGCGTCAAGAACAAAGGCTTTGCCGCTTCGCTTGAGTTACGGAAGCTCTATCAGGTCGTCGCGGATGAGACTGCCGCCAAGCTCCACCAGATCCGGGTCATTGATGAATCCGGCGAAGACTATCTTTATCCCGCGGAATACTTCGGCCCGGTCGAGCTTCCCCAAGCGGTGGAGAAAGCCGTCCGACGTGCGGCCAGCGCTAGAGGGTAGGCGAACTGTTCCAACCGAAAGCCACCAAATGTTAGGGTCTCACAAGTGCCTTGCGAATAACTTTTATCTCTGATTCACCTTCCTTTAGCACGCGCTTCAGTACTCTGTTCATGTCAGCATCCCGCGGCACCCTACCCTCCTGAGCATTTCCTGGAGGATTGAGCACTCCGATCAGCAGGGTTTCGATGTCCTTCAGATACCGGATGCTCTTGATTCGATACACGACAAAACGATCCCACTTCCCCTTGTGTTTGTCTCTTTGATGGTCCTTCAGACGGCCGAGCAGGTTCTTGGCAGCGAGCCCGACGTAGTGAAGGGTCTTCCGTTTGTAAAGCAGGTAGATGCCGCTGTGGCCCTTCATCAGAGTTCGCACGTGCTCCTCGAAGACTGGATTCTGGATAATCTGTATAGGCAATAACCCCGTTTTTCCTTTGATGAGTGCGCCTTTTTGAGGTTTCTTGCGCCGCCGCTTTTTTGCTGGTTCTTGGCCGACCATAAATTCTTTCCCAGCCTCCGGTAGTGTGTGTATGTCTGTTCGCGACGCCAGAAGTCTACAATAAACTATGCATCCCGAGCTGAATTTCGATCCCTACGTTGAGGCGGTCTGCGAACATATGGGAATGATTCAGATATTCGGCAGATTGTTCTCATTCTGTTGAACTGTATTTCCTGTAGATCCGTCATCCCCATCGACTTGTCATCCCGAGCGAAGCGAGGGATCTGCAGTTTTGCCTGATCCAAGCGACTGCAGATTCCTCGTTGCTCGCCCTCGGAATGACAACATCAAAAATTAGCGTTCCTTCCCACGTTTCGGTGCAGGCTTTACCGGCTTCTTGGGAGGCTTAGGTTTGCCGGGCTTCCCCTTCTTTCCACCGCCTCCTCCACCTCCACCCGGGTTCTTGCCCGAAGTAATCTTTTCCTGCTGCAAATCCACCGTCACGGAGTCCATGACCGCGCTGCCCTTGGTGGTCGCTGTCTTGAATGTAATGCTAAGCGTTTTGGCATCGGTGGTCACGGTGAGGTAGCCAAACTGCACGATGGGATCAATCTCCATGGTATGGTCGCCGACTGTGATCGGGGCCTTGGGCAAAGCCGTTCGCGGGGAAGTCGCAGAAAAACCGCCTGAACCCGAAATGATATACGGAGTCTGCTTACTACCAGCGTTGCGGGTGAAGCGCTGATAGAGATGCGCGTGTCCGGAAAGCACGGCATCAGGCCACAGCCCCGCCGCGGTGCAGGCTGCATCCAGATCAGCTTGTGCGCCCGTCGATCCGCCTTTTTTCGCATCCGCAGAGAGAGGAGGATGATGCAGAGCGATAATCACTGCCCGCTGGCCCGCGGCTCGCTGCGGCTTCAGCCGTTTCAATTCGCTTTGCAAAAACGCTAGCTGCTCATCTCCGATGGGGAAGTGTTTGCCTTGCGAAGAAAGCACTCCAGGGCCTTCGAGCACATTACTGTAAAGTCCGATGATGGACACGAAGGGAGCATCGAGGGTGAAGTAAACGGCAGGCTGGGTCATGACGCTGCGAACAAGCCCACCCGCGTCAGGAGAGGTGCCAGGTTTCGCCGCGCAGAAGTTTGTCTGGAACGCCTCCAGCGACTTGATGTCGGGCGAGTTCGTGTTCTGACCATAGACCATGCCGTCGTGGTTTCCAGGGACGGCGAAGATGGGGCGGTCATAGGCCCGGAAGGGCTCGTAGAACTGGTCGTAGTAATACTTGTCCTCGCCGAAGTTGTAGATCACGTCGCCCAGGTGAAAGAAGAACGCGGGGGCATTGGCACCACCCGAATCCACATCTTTGGCCATGGTGTCAGCCACAGACCCCTCATTAGCAATCGCGGTGCCGACAGACAGGGAACGGCTCACCTTTGCTGCCCCGGTATCGCCGACGGCGTGAAATGTGATCTTGCCCGCCGCCCGGATCGCCGCCCCGACATCGGCAGGAATGAAGTCGGCAAGACTGAGTTGCAGAGGAACTCCAGCGCGGGGCGGAGGGATCTGCTGGACTGCGTTCTTGTTGGCCAGAAAATACGGTGAGTTGTAGTACTGGGAGCTGTTGTTGTCGGTCCGAAATACAGTTTCGTCATTGCCGGGCTGTGGGTCGGCGAAGAGTCGTCCGCCAGGACCGATGAGTCTTTTCATTGGCATTGCACACCTCCATGGCACGATCAACCGTCGATGGTGGGTTTCCCGAATAGATAGTGTCCAAGCGGCGAAATACGTTTCAGCAAGTGTAGGCGGACGTCCCGCAGTGCGGAAGCTTCAAAAAGATCTCAGGGGTTCCCCTGCGTGCCCCTGTGTCCTCATGTGGTAGATGAACCTAAGCTTGGCCGCACTTGGACGCCGAGACCCCACCCAAGTAAAATAGTATCCATGAGCAGCGGCCTCAATTTCGGTCCCTACGTCACGGTCGAGGATGGCAAAAAGACCGTCAAAGACCTTACCTACGGCAACCCCACGCCTGAGGGAGTAGTACTGACCACGATGGATAATGCAGTCAACTGGATGCGCAAGAACTCCATTTGGCCGATGACCTTTGGCTTGGCCTGCTGCGCGATCGAAATGATGTCCATGGGCGCATCCCGCTTCGACATTGCCCGCTTCGGCGCGGAAGTGTTCAGGCCCTCGCCGCGGCAATCCGACCTCATCATTATTGCCGGCCGCGTCTCCCACAAAATGGCTCCAGTCATCCGCCAGCTCTGGGAACAGATGCCCGAACCCAAGTGGGTGATCTCGATGGGAGCCTGCGCGACTTCCGGCGGCGTATTCAACAATTACGCTTTGGTGCAGAGTGTGAATCAAGTGATTCCCGTCGACGTTTATATTCCGGGCTGCCCACCACGGCCAGAGCAGTTGATTTACGCCATCACTCTATTGCAGGAAAAGATTCAGAAAGAGCGCGGCACTATCAAACGGGCGTTGAACCTGGTTTAATTTATGTCTAGGCTTCGTGTCCACGGCTTTTCGATCTCCCTCGATGGCTACGGTGCCGGTCCCCATCAGGATCTCAACAATCCACTTGGTGTCGGCGGTATGGCACTGCACCAATGGGCGTTCGGCACACGCACCTTTCAACAACAGGTAGACAAGGATGGCGGCGCTACTGGTATTGACGATGATTTTGTGGCACGCGGCTTCGACAATATAGGAGCGTGGATCATTGGTCGAAACATGTTCGGACCGGTCCGAGGACCCTGGCCAGACAACGCTTGGAAGGGATGGTGGGGCGATAATCCGCCGTACCACGCTCCTGTTTTCGTACTCACCAATCACCCCCGTGCAACGATCGAAATGAGTGGAGGCACGACCTTCCACTTCGTCACCGACGACATTCACTACGCACTTAAACGAGCTGTTGACGCTGCGAACGGTCAGGATGTCCGGCTTGGTGGAGGGGTTGCTACCATCCGGCAATATCTTCGCGCGGGACTCATCGATGACATTCACCTAGCCATGTCGCCAGTCTTCCTCGGTTCAGGAGAATCCCTTCTCGAAGGTATCGACGCACCCAAGCTCGGCTATCAATGCACCGAACATATTTCCACTCCCAACGTGACGCATTTCTTCATCACCAAACCCAGGTAGCGAAGCACCTAAGTTTTTGGGATATTGAGGGAGCCTTCCGAAGGATTTTTGGGAAGATTTGGAGCGGGAGACGGGGGTCGAACCCGCGACATCGACCTTGGCAAGGTCGCGCTCTACCACTGAGCTACTCCCGCTCGAAGCCTTGATTATAAACAACCCACAACTATGCGGCAAACGTGAACGATGTCATGGTCGTTGCCCATTTTGATTGTCATCCTGAGCGAGCGTTCTTTGCGAAGTGACGGATCTGGGCGAGCTGCGCGATGGTCGCGCTCTTTGCGATCCAATAATCGCGCGATTGGCTCACTTCCCTGCCACTGCTACTTCTGCATCGCTTCGTTGGCCTGGGCGGTGATGTGGTTGCGCACGTCCCAGAGTTCTTTGTAGAAGAGATGCTCCATGCGCTGATGCAGCACTTCAACCGGAGTTCCCATCGTTCCAATCACGCCGCCGCCAATGATCCGCTGCGCCAGTTTGAGATGATGAAAGCGGAACAGGTGGACTCGTTCATCAAAATCCAGCAGGCGTTCCGCCACATTGTGCAAAGCAAAGAATTCCTCATGCCGCCGGTATAGATCGTCAACACTCAGTTTCGCCTTGCGCAGTTGGGTGAAAAACGCCTCGCCAAGGCGCGGGCCAACGTGAAGCAGCGAGAGGAAGCCAGGCGAATCCAGGCCGCTGCCGTGGCCCAGCCCGGCCCGGATCTTGTGGTAGTCGTAGGGCGTGATGGTCTCCAGCACATGTAGCATCGAGACTGGGTATTCCAGCAGCTGGTTGGCTCGCCGAATCAAACCAGCAGCATTCGGGAAGGCGCCTTCTTCGATGTGGGTGCGGGCACGAGCCAGTTCCCAGGCCACGCCTTTGAGCAACACTTCCGAGCTCTGGTGTATCACCTGAAACGTCAGCTCATCCGGATGCAGCATCTCTTCCGGTGGTTTTTGCAGCGACAGCAGTTCGTCGGTGTGCAGGTAGCGCTCATAGTCCGAGGCACCCTTGCCCGGCAGAATCGGCTTTTTCAGATCATGCATGCAGACTCCTGGAAAAACCCCTCGCTGGTCATGTTGTATCAAACTCCCGCCGCACAGAAGCCTTACGGGTCAATCCTGATGCCCGATCCATTGCGGATCTTGATCCGGCGCAACAATCTCTCCATCCCGCATATGAATGATCCGGTCACCGTATGCCGCGGCCTCAGGATTGTGGGTAATCATCAACACCGTCTGTCCCAGCTCCCGGTTGGAATGCCGCAGCATGTTTAACACTATTTCGGAGTTCTTGGAATCCAAATTCCCAGTAGGCTCGTCGGCCAGTACGATTGCGGGATGGTTAACAAGCGCTCGGGCCAGCGCGACTCTCTGCTGCTCCCCTCCGGAAAGCTCGGAGGGCCGATGAGGAAGGCGCATCTCCAATCCCAGCAGACCTACAATCTTATCGAAGTAGGCTGGATCCCGGTTTCCATTGGTCCCGGCGATGTCCACAGCAATGTTGATGTTCGAGCGCGCGTCGAGCGTGGGCAACAGATTGAATTTCTGGAAGACGAATCCGATTTTGCGCTTGCGCATCCGGGTGCGCTCCGCGTCGGTAAGCTGCGCAAAATCGTCTCCATCCACCACTACATGCCCTGAATCCGCGCGAGTAAGCCCGCCCAGCAAATAGAACAAAGTGGACTTACCGCTGCCGGATGGCCCTACGATACTTACGAACTGCCCCTTCTCTACCCTGAAGGAAATCCCGCGCAGAGCCGGTACGTCAATCCTGCCCACCCGGTAGGTTTTCCGCAGATCGACAGCTTCAATGAAAGATGACATGCAAACCATCGATCTTACACGAAGCGCGGTGTTCGTGAGGGCAGGGTTGGCACGCTGCAAACTGCGCTCGCAGGTGACAGCTAGGTATCGCTGAGATGGTGTTTATTGCGAAGCTTCTGACAAATTGGTGTTCGGCATGACATCTTGGGGAATCAACGTTTTCACTTCATTCGAGAAGGGACTTTCAGTTCCCGCTTTACTAACCGCCGTGGTCACGTAGAAATAGGTTTGCCCGCTTTTGGGTGTCAGATCCAAGTAGGCAGTCATCGGGGTGCCCGCGGCGCTGCAAAAAAGCTGGTTGGCCTGCGTATAGACACCGGAGACTTGGGAACGATATACGCAATCATGGTCAATATCGGTGGACGCCGATTGCGTCCACGTCAGCGCCACCTGGTGCGCCACAGGCAGTGCCCACATCCCGGTTGTTAGCAACAAAACAATCACTAAAATGCGTTTCATGGGTTTACGCCTTTCATGAAGAGTGCACCATGGTCTTTGGATTGAGCTTGGAAGTATGACCCTCAGCGGCTGAAGCCGCATGCTCCGGGAGCGGCGAGGCTGAAGCCCCGCCCTTTCAAAACTGCGAGACCTTTCAAAGCGGCAAGCCTTCAAAGCTGAGAACCTTTCAAAGCCGGGAGAGACAGTCCAGCGCTCGATTGTTGGCGCAGGTAATCCAGAAGTCTGATACCAGTGTGACAGATCAAGGGGGGTAAACCCGCCATGGTGTCCAGCTTCCTATTCGGAATGGAATGAAAGGGTTAAGGAAAGTCGGGGGCGGGAGGGGGCTTGACAAAAATCGAGTCCCCCACCCTCAGTAACCGGCGTCCTTAATTGTGATGGCAGCTTTTGCCGATAAAGCATAGGGCACGGTGGGACTTTGGAATTCTTCCGATCATTAATTTCTCCTGATTTCATGCCGCACGGGTATTGCTACCTGTGGCATCCCGGAATCGTGTGGTTGCACGTCATCTCGGACGGGCTGATCACGCTGTCGTATTACTTCATTCCCGTTGTCCTCATCTATTTCATCCGTAAGAATCGCGATATCCCCTTCAACCGGATTTTCTGGATGTTCGGGACCTTCATCCTGGCCTGTGGTACCACCCACCTGATGGAAATTTGGAACGTGTGGCACGGCAGTTATCTGCTGGCAGGCGTGATTAAGGGAATCACAGCAGCAGTGTCGGTAATCACGGCGACGATGCTCATACCCTTGGTTCCGAAGGTGATTTCGCTGCCCGGCCGGATGCATTTGCAGGAAGAGAATCGCAGGTTGGAACAGGAAATTGCCGAGCACGCGCGGATTCATGCGCCGATCGAAGCCCCGCTCCGGCGCAGGGTCACTATTGGTTTCATCGTCGCCGTGCTCCTGACAGTCTTCATAGGCCTTTCATCCTGGCACAACGCCCGCCAGACGGCAGAGGATGCCGACTGGGTAACTCACACTTATGCAGTGATGGACACGCTCGAGCTCACATCCAAACATGTGATCGAAACGGAAACCAGCGCGCGAGCATTTGCATTGAGCGGACAAGACACGCTGCTTGCGCATTACGAGACCGCGAAGAGTGCCGTTGCACAGGACGAGGATGCGTTGCGTCATTTGACGGCAGATAATCCAGATCAGGAGCGAAGACTGGACGCACTTGAACTGCAGATTGGTATTGCGCTCGATTACGCCGCGAACATGGTGGTCAAACGCCGACAGCTGCAAATATTCCCGAGCACCAGCGAGATTCTAGAGACTGAAAGATTGATGAATGCAGCACGCTCTGCGGGACAAGAGGTACGAGCAGATGAGATGCAGTTATTGAACCAGCGCACCCAAAGAATCACGGCAGGACGGAGGTTGACGGGTCTCATCATTATCATCGGCATTTTCGTCGGGGCCGCTCTGTTGGCGTTAGCCACGCTCGCGATCAACCGCGAGATTGACGTCAGCGCACGGGCACGAGCGCAAATTAGCATCTTGAACGCTGAGTTGGAACAGCGCGTGGAGCAGCGGACCACGGCCCTGCAATCCGAGATCACTGAACGCAAACTGGCTGAGGGCGCTGTAAAAGAAAGTCTCGCCACCAGCAAAGCTGCGCTCAAGGAGTTGGCCGACCAAAAGTTCGCTTTGGATCAGCACGCCATTGTAGCCGTGACCGACGTCCAAGGGACGATCACTTACGTCAACGACAAGTTCTGCGCCATCAGTCGATATTCCAAAGAGGAACTGGTCGGCCAGAATCATCGCATCCTCAACTCTGGTCATCATCCGAAAGAGTTTTTCCAGCAGATGTATCATGCCATCGCCAACGGAAAGGTTTGGCACGGGGAGATCAAGAACCGGGCCAAGGATGGGTCGATCTATTGGGTGGACACGACTATCGTTCCGTCTGTAGGAGAAGATGGTAAGCCGCGCCAGTACGTGGCCATCCGCGCCGATATCACGGAGCGCAAGCGGGTCGAAGAAACGGTACGGGAGAGTCTGGTCACCAGCAAGGCCGCACTCAAAGAACTGGCCGACCAAAAGTTTGCTCTGGATCAACATGCCATCGTGGCGGTAACCGACGTCCAGGGCACGATCACTTACGTGAACGACAAGTTCTGCACCATCAGCCAATATTCCAAGGAGGAACTGATCGGACGGAACCATCGCATCCTCAACTCCGGCCACCATTCGAAAGAATTTTTCCAGCAGATGTATCATGCCATCGCCAACGGGAAGGTTTGGCACGGAGAGATCAAGAACCGGGCCAAGGACGGTTCGATCTATTGGGTGGACACCACCATCGTCCCGTTCGTAGCGGCGGATGGAAAGCCGTGCCAGTATGTAGCAATTCGCGCCGATATTACCGAGCGCAAGCGGGCCGAAGAGGCGGTGAAGGAAAGCTTGGCCACTAGCGAGGCTGCGCGCAAAAAACTGGCCGACCAAAAGTTCGCGCTGGATCAACATGCCATTGTGGCGGTGACCGATATCCAGGGAACCATTACCTATGTAAACGATAAGTTCTGCGCGATCAGTAAGTACTCGAGAGAGGAACTGATCGGCCAGAATCACCGCATCCTCAACTCCGGCCACCACCCGAGAGAGTTTTTCCAGCAGATGTACCACACTATCGCCAACGGCAAGGTTTGGCACGGAGTGATCAAGAACCGGGCCAAGGATGGCTCGATCTATTGGGTGGATACGACCATCGTCCCGACCTTAGGCACCGAGGGCAAACCGCGCTTATACGTTGCCATCCGCGCCGACATCACCGAGCGTAAGCGGGCCGAAGAGAAGTTGCACGAAAGTCAGGAGCGGTTTCGCCTGCTGCTCGATGGGGTCAAGGACTATGCGATCTACATGCTCGACCCAGAGGGCCATGTAATTAGCTGGAATGCGGGCGCGGCACGCATCAAGGGCTACGAAAATGAGGAAATTCTAGGCAAACATTTTTCCTGTTTTTATACTCTCGCGGATCGCGAAAGCAATAAACCTCGTCGTGAACTAGAGGAGTCTCTCGCCAAGGGACGCTTCGAGGAGCAGTCGGAGCGGGTCCGCAAGGACGGTTCCACTTTCTGGGCCAACGTCGTGATTACTCCCATGTACGACGACCACGGAGTTCATGAGGGCTTCTCCAAAGTCGCACGCGACATCACCGAACGCAAGCAAGCCGAAGACGCGGTGAGAGCAAGCCTCTCCACTAGCGAGGCCGCGCGGAAGGAACTGGCCGATCAGAAGTTCGCTCTGGACCAGCACGCCATTGTGGCCGTAACCGACGTCCAAGGCACGATTACTTATGTGAACGATAAGTTCTGCGTTATCAGCCAGTATTCCAAGAAAGAACTGATCGGTCAGAATCACCGCATCCTCAACTCCGGCCACCACCCCAAAGAGTTTTTCCAGCAGATGTACCATGCCATCGCCAATGGGAAGGTTTGGCACGGCGAGATCAAGAACCGGGCTAAGAACGGTTCGATCTACTGGGTGGACACGACCATCGTTCCGTTCGTCGGAGCGGATGGAAAGCCGCGCCAGTATGTTGCTATCCGGGCGGACATCACGGAACGCAAGCTGGTAGAAGAGGCCTTGCACGAGCAGGCACAAGTACTAGACTCGGCCCAAGTGTTTATGCGCGACATGGAGAGCCGCGTTGTGTTCTGGCCCCGGGGTGCGGAAAAGCTTTACGGCTTCAACTCACAGGAGGCATTGGGCATCCTTTCGCATGATCTTTTCCAGACGCAATTTCCCGAGCCGCTGGTGACGATAGAGAAGAGGCTCTTCGAGACTGGCATGTGGGAAGGCGAATTGATACACCGCAAGCGCGACGGCAGCACCATCGTCGTTTCCAGTGCATGGGTATTGCACCACGATAATCAAGGGCGGCCCGTGCGCATCCTGGAAACGAACATTGATATCACGGCACGCAAGCAGGCCGAGGCAGCTCTGGAAACCCAGACGCTCATGCTGCAGTCAGTACTGAATAGCATGTCCGAAGGGTTGGTGGTCGCGGACGAGAGCGGAAAATTCACTATCTGGAACCCGGCGGCGGAAAAAATCGTCGGCATGGGTGCGGCGGACGTGCCCAGCCAGGAATGGACGAAGCATTATGGAGTCTTCCTGCCCGACACCGTCACACCGTTCCCAACGGAGCAAAATCCCTTGCTGCGTGCCATTCACGGAGAGGTGTGCTCCGCCGAGATGTTCTTGCGCAATGCGAAACTCACCGAGGGCGCCTGGATCGAGTCCAGCGCCAGCCCCCTGAAAAACAAGGACGGCGTGGCGCGTGGCGCAGTCGTCGCGTTCCGTGACATCACGCAGAGAAAGAAAGATGAGCGGGAGATCAGGAAGCTGAATGACGAACTCGAACATAGGGTGGTAGAGAGGACGGCCCAGTTAGAAACGGCTAACAAAGAATTGGAAGCTTTCAGTTACTCGGTGTCGCATGATCTGCGGGCCCCGCTGCGGCACATCGGAGGCTTTTCCAAGATGCTGATGGAGGAATTTGGTTCCACTCTTGATCCTACCGCGCAACACTACCTCGACCGCATCCAGTCGGGAACACAAAAGATGGGCCTGCTGGTCGATGAATTGTTGAATCTGGCACGGGTTGGACGCTATGTGCTGAATCGGCAGTCGGCCAAGTTGAACACGATTGTCGCGGAAGTAATATCGATTCTCCAGCCGGAGAGCGAAGGGCGGCAGGTTGATTGGGTGATTGCCGACCTTCCCACAGTGGAGTGCGATCCCGTTTTGGTCAAGCAGGTGTTTCAAAACCTGCTGGCCAACGCTCTTAAGTTCACCCGTCCCCGCGCCGATGGGAATACAGAGGCCGGAACGTCTGCGTTGCAACTTGGTGGAAGCGCACGGGCGAGGACGCCCACGCCTACACGTGCTGTCATTGAAGTCCGCTGCGCAGAAGAAGACGGGCAAGCGGTGTTCATGGTCCGGGACAATGGCATCGGCTTCAACATGAAGTATGTGGACAAACTATTCGGAGTCTTTCAGCGACTGCATCGCGCGGAAGACTATGAAGGAACGGGCATCGGCTTGGCGACTGTGCAACGCATCGTTCACAAGCACGGAGGCCGAGTGTGGGCGGAGGCGGAGCTGGATAAGGGCGCGACTTTCTATTTCACGCTTAATGTTGGAAAACAAGCTGAACTGAAGAGCAATGGAGCTGCGGCTGGAGGCCAATCATGAACTCAGGGGAACTCGACATACTGTTAGTGGAAGACAATCAGGACGACATGGATCTTGCCATGCACGCGTTGCGGCGAGAGAAGCTGGCGAACAACATCTTCGTCGCACGCGATGGCGAGGAAGCGCTCGACTTTCTCTTCTGTCGCGGAGCGTTCGCCAAGAGATCATTTGAGCATCCGCCCAAATTGGTGCTGTTGGATTTGAAACTGCCCAAAGTGGATGGGATGGAAGTGCTCAAGCAGGTCAAGAGCGACCCGCGGACGAAGATCATCCCAGTGGTCATTATGACCTCTTCGAAAGAGGAGCGCGACTTGGTGGCCGGTTACGATCTGGGGGCCAACAGCTATATCCAGAAGCCAGTAAACTTCGACCAGTTCCGGGAAACGGTCAAAAGTGTGGGACTGTACTGGTTGGTCATCAATCAGCCGGTACCGGCGCACAGCGAGCAGAAATCGGTGGGAGCGGGCGTGTAAACGCGCCTGCGAAGTCGAGGAGTTCGCAACCCTCAAAGTAAGCGAACAATCTACCGCTAATGTATGCTTTTCGGCATGAGGAATGCTTCTTTGTCTCGCGCGAACCAGCGGCTGATACAGATCGTGGATGCTGCGTTGGCAGAGGCGGGGCGCAAGAGCGGCGACTGGCTGGTTTGCCGGCCGGGATGCACGCAATGTTGTGTTGGCGTGTTTGCCATCCACCAATTGGACGCTGCCCGGTTGCGGCAGGGGATGACAGACCTGCAACGTAAGTCGCCGGAACGGGCCATGAGAGTACGGCAGCGGGCGCGAGAGGCAGTGGCAAGGCTCGCAGAGCATTTTCCTGGCGATGTTGAGACAGGATTGCTAGACGAGGGAGCGCAAGCCGAGGAGCAGTTTGCTGAATTTGCCAATAATGAACCTTGCCCTGCGCTTGATCCGGAGACTGGCCTTTGCGAGCTTTACCAAGCGCGACCGATGACGTGCCGCGTATTCGGCCCCCCAGTGCGTTCCGAGGGTGGGCTTGGGGTGTGTGAGCTGTGTTATCACGGTGCCACCGACGCGGAAATTGCGGCATGTGAGATGAAGGCCGACCCGGATGATTTGGAATCTCAGCTGCTTGACCGGATCGAGAAGACGACGGGTGCACGAGGGGAGACAATCGTAGCGTTCTGCTTGGGGAGGTGACCAAGCGGCGCTCTCGGCGGCTAATGCTGCTCGCACTTTCGGACTTACGGTATGAACTGAAGTTGTGCCCTTCCCGACTTCCTGCACTTCCAGTAAAACATCCAGATGATCCTGCAATTCGATGCGCTGGTCCTAGGAGGCGGGGCTGCGGGGTTGATGTGTGCGCTGGAGGCAGGGAAACGCGGGCGGCGAGTGGCCGTGCTCGAAAGATCGGAACGCGTAGGGAAGAAGATATTGATCTCGGGCGGCGGGCGGTGCAACTTTACCAATCTGGAGTGCCGTCCGGAAAATTTTATCTCCGCTAATCCGCATTTCACGAAGTCGGCGCTGGCGCGATATACGCCCGCAGATTTCACTGCACTGCTGGAAAAGCATCGCATTCCATATCACGAGAAAAAACTGGGACAGCTTTTTTGTGACCGCTCAGCGTGCGATATTACGGAAATGCTGGACCGCGAATGCGCAGATGCTGGGGTGCGTTTGTTTGTAAATGTCCGGATTGAAGAGGTGCTGAGAACCACTGAGTTTGTGGTGCGCGCTGGTGCGAAGGAATTTCGGGCTCCGGCGCTAGTGGTTGCGACAGGCGGGTTGTCGATTCCGAAGATGGGTGCAACTGGAATGGGATATGAGCTGGCGCGGCAGTTCGGCGTGGCGGTCCGTGAAACTTGGCCTGCACTGGTGCCGTTCGTGCTCGCGGCGAAAGATCGGGAGAACTACTGCGACTTGGCGGGTGTGTCGGCGGAAGTAGTGGCTTCCTGCGATGGGCAACAGTTCCCGGAGAAGATGTTGATCACGCATCGAGGTCTGAGCGGGCCGGTGATTCTGCAGATATCGTCTTATTGGAAGGAGCACGAGGCGGTGGTCATTGATCTCGCGCCAGGGGGAGATGTAACTGCGGGGCTGCGGGAGGGAAAGAGCCAGCGGGACATTGTGGCTCTGAAGTCTGCATTGCAGCGATTTTTGCCGCAGCGATTGGCCAGTCGGTGGCTGGATGAGCATCGGCCATCAACCTGGACTAATGCTGCACTGGCCGAACTGGAGCGGAAGATGCATGCGTGGGCGGTGGTTCCTGCGAGCACGGAAGGCTACGCCAAAGCGGAGGTCACGGCGGGTGGAGTTGACACAGATGAGCTATCGGCGAAGACCATGGAAAGCAGGAAAGTCCCAGGATTGTTTTTTATTGGCGAAGTTGTGGATGTGACCGGGCATTTGGGAGGATTTAATTTTCAGTGGGCGTGGGCGTCAGGATCGTGCGCGGGATGGGCGCTGTGAGGCGGTTGATGAACATGTGTTTCCACCACGGAGACACGGGGGCACGGGGAAGAACTCAAGAAAAGATCCTCTGTGTCTTCGTGACTCCGTGGTGATATTTTCCTGTCTCCTCCCTTAAGGTCCTGAGTTCTAGGCCAGTACAGACTGGTACTCGGCGTAAGCACCTTTGAAGTCGGTGATCTTGTGGTCGGACTCGAAGTGCCAGATTCTGGTGGCGACTTCATCAATCAGATCGTGGTCGTGCGTTACCAGCAGCACGGTGCCGTGATAGCGCTGCAGGGCAATGTTGAGCGCGTTAATGGATTCGAGGTCCAAGTGATTGGTGGGCTCGTCGAATACCAGAACGTTGGGCTTCTGGAGCATGAGTTTGCAAAACAGCAGGCGGGCGGCTTCGCCTCCGGAGAGAACGTCGGTGCGCTTGAGCGCGTCCTCACGCGGAAACAACATTTGTCCCAGCAAGCCGCGAATCTCTTCGTGCGCAGCGGATGGTTCCCATTGATGCAGCCAGTCGAAGGCCGTCATGTCACCCTGAATTAAGGCGCGATGGTCCTGGGCAAAATATCCGACGGCAGCTTCGTGGCCCCAAATCACTTTTCCGTCAGAAAGAAATGGCCCGTCGTAGCCGCTAGTCTGGCGCAGCTCCGCGTCGGGGACAGTGGGAGAGTTGGCCAGGATGGCGTTGAGCAGCGTCGTTTTGCCGGCGCCGTTGCGACCCATTAAGGCGATTTTCTCTCCGCGTGAAATGCTGGCGGTGAATGCGCGTATAACTTCAGTATCGCCGTAGGATTTGGTAATGCCTTCCAGTTCGAGGATGTGTTTGCCCGACGGCCGCTTTTGCTCGAATTTCAGAAATGGACGCTGGATGTTCGATTTGGCCAACTCCGTTACTTGCAGGCGTTCGACTTCCTTGCGCCGCGATTGCACCTGGCTAGAACGAGTGCCCGCGGAAAAGCGCGCGATGAATTCGTTGAGCTGAGAAATTTTCTTTTCCCGCTGTGCGTTTTGCGATTCGATTTGCGAGCGGATTTGGGTTTTCGCCACGACCATGTCGTCGTAGGTGCCGGTGTACGTGATGATGGTCTGATAGTCAATGTCGGCAATATGGGTACAGATACTGTTGAGAAAATGGCGGTCGTGCGAGATCACGATGAGTACGCCGTCGTAGTTGTTCAGAAACCCCTGCAGCCAGTGGATGGAGTCGAGATCCAGGTGGTTCGTGGGTTCGTCAAGCAGCAGAGCGAGCGGATGACCGAACAGGGCCTGCGCCAGCAGCACGCGGACTTTTTGTCCGCCTTGGAGTTCGCCCATTTTGCGTTCGTGCAGTTCGTCGGGAATGTCGAGGCCTTGAAGCAGGATGGCGGCGTCGGTCCCGGCGGTGTAGCCGTCTTCTTCGCCGATGATGCCTTCGAGTTCGCCGAGCTTCATGCCGTCTTCGTCAGTGATATCGGTTTTGGAATGGATGCGGTCGCGCTCTTCCATGGCGGCCCACAGGCGTTTGTTGCCCATCATCACGGTATCAATCACGCGATAGGCGTCGAAAGCGAACTGGTCCTGGTTCAGGACGCCGAATTTCTTGGGGCGGACTACGGTGCCTTTTTGCGGATCGAGCTCGCCGGTGAGCAGGCGCATGAACGTGGTTTTGCCGGCGCCGTTGGGTCCGGTCAGACCGTAGCGCTTGCCGGGCGTGAAGGCGGTGGAGACTTCTTCAAACAGAACTTTGGCGCCGTAGCGCATGGAGACGTTGCTAACTGAAATCATGATTTCTCAGGAAACTGCGGAAAATTGCCCAAAGGCGAGGACGCAGCTATTAGTAGGTAGAATATCACGGAGCGCGGAGAATCCTGCGTTGTCAAGGAAGTCTTAAGTCATTAACCACAAAGGACACCCTTCGGCACGCTCAGGGGAGCTCCGGTACACAAAGGTTCCACCCCATTCTCATGTTAGCCTTTTTGAGCATTTATTCCTCGACGAGGTATTTCATGAACGACGCGCGCACCACTCATTTCGATCTTCAGGCAATGGCCAAGCAAGTGATGCTGGCACGTGGTTTTGAACCCGATTTTCCACCGGGAGTAAAGCCCCAGTTGGCGGAGTTACGCGCCCATCTGCCACAGGTGCAACCCGGCGGAGATGTCAAAGATCTGCGTGATCTGCTGTGGTCTTCAATTGACAACGATACTTCGCGCGATCTGGACCAGATCGAGGTGGCGGAACGATTGCCGGATGGCGGAACTAAGGTGCTTGTCGGTATCGCTGACGTCGATGCTTTTGTCCCGAAGAAAACTCCCATCGATGACCATGCGGCGAAGGAAACAACGTCGGTCTATACCGGCGTCCGCATTTTCCCCATGTTGCCGGAGGAACTTTCCACGGGCACGACCTCGCTGCTGGAAAATCAGGACCGGTTGAGCGTGGTCATCGAATTTGTTGCCGGCAAAGATGGAAGCGTGACGGCCAGCGACATCTATCGGGCGGTCGTTCGCAATAAAGCGCAGCTGGCTTACAACGGCGTGGGCGCATGGCTCGAGGGAACGGGACCTGCGCCAGCCAAAGTGGCGGCGTCTGCGGACTTGCAGGCGCAGCTTCGGCTGCAGGACGAAGCTGCGCAAGCGCTTAGGAAGCAGCGCTATCAAAATGGCGCTTTGAACATTGAGAGCAGCGAGACGCGGCCAGTGATGCTCAATGAGCAAGTGGTGGATGTAGTCCGACAGGAGAAAAACCGGGCGACCGAGTTGATTGAAGACTTCATGATTGCGGCCAACGGAGTTATGGCGCGCCGGCTTGCGAACGTGTCTTCCATGCGGCGTGTTGTGAAAACTCCAGAACGTTGGGACCGGATTGTGCAGTTGGCCGCAGCACACGGCGGAAAGCTGCCTCCTGATCCCGACTCGAAGGCACTGAACGATTTTCTTATCCAACGACAAGCGGCCGACCCGGACCACTTTGCCGATGTCTCGCTGACGGTGATCAAGCTCATAGGGCCGGGCGAATATGTGCTGGAGCGTCCGGGCGACCCGGTGCAAGGGCATTTTGGGTTGGCGGTGCAGGACTACACGCACTCCACCGCGCCGAATCGCCGTTTTCCGGATGTGGTGACGCAGAGAATTATTAAGGCCCAGCTTGCCGGGCAGCCGGCGCCGTATTCCGATGGCGAGCTGTCTGCCATCGCGAGCAACTGCACACTGAAACAGGACGCCGCGCGCAAGGTAGAGCGCGAGATGAGCAAACGGGTGGCTGCGGTCGCGATGAGCCACCGCATCGGAGAGCAGTTCGATGCAATCGTCACCGGTGCGACTTCAAGTGGGACGTTTGTACGAATCTCGCATCCGCGCGTGGAAGGAATGCTGACGCAGGGACAAGCTGGGCTCGATGTTGGGGACCGGCTACGGGTGAAGCTGGTTCGGACGGATGTGCAGCGGGGGTATATTGATTTTGCCCGGGTGTGACAATGTCATCCTGAGCGCAGTTGCCGTCGCGAAGCGACGGCAACGAAGTCGAAGGACCCCGAGTAATTTGGTCTGAGCAATACCGACCAGGGAATTCTCGCAAAGCCGTAGTGAGCAATGGCGGAATGCCCTGCCGCATTCTAGTACACCAAACTTCTTAGGGGTCCTTCGACTTCGTAACTGCTGCGCTTTGCGCCGCAGTTACTACGCTCAGGATGACACTTGCTCTGCCAACTCTCCCTCCCACCTTGCGATGACCGCGCAAGCCAGGCAATTCCCGATTACGTTGACCGAGGTGCGGGCCATGTCCATGAGCGCGTCAATGCCCAGAATAATGAAGATGGGTTCGGTGGGTAGATGGAACGTGGCCGAAGTGGCGAGCAACACCATCAGGACCGCGCGTGGTACCCCGGCTACGCCTTTACTGGTCAGCATCAGGGTGAAGACCATGAATAGCTGCTCGGTCCAGCCCAGGTGCATGCCTGCGGCTTGGGCAACAAAAATCGAGGCCAGAGCCAGATAAAGAGTGGAGCCGTCCAGATTGAAACTGTAGCCGGCGGGAATTACGAAGGCGACGATGCGGCGAGGGACACCGAAGGCTTCCATGGCCTCCATGGCGCGGGGCAAGGCGGCTTCCGACGCACTGGTGGCGAAGGCAATGGTTGCGGGTTCTGCTACTGCTTGGATGAACCTGCGCAGCGGCAGACGCGCGAGGCGCGTGATCGGCAACAGGACTAACAGAAGAAATGCGAGCAGTGCGCAGTATCCCGTGAGCAATAATTTGCCCAATGGCAGCAGTACGCTGATCCCCAAGTGTCCCACCGTATAAGCCATGGCGCCGCCTACGCCGATCGGGGCAAAATACATCACCAATTTAGTGAAAGCGAACATGGTGTCAGTCAGAGACTCGCAAAGTTTCAGCATGGGGCCGCGTTTAGTATCGGGCACGTGGGCCAATGCGATGCCGAAAAGAATGGCAAATACGGCAACCTGAAGAATCTGGTTCTCGGAGATGGATTTTGCGATGTTCTCAGGGAAGACGTGCAAAAGGAAATCGTCCCAGTGGAGAGGGGGTACGCTTGGTGGGGCCGTGGCTGCAATTGGAACGGAGATATGAAGGCCTTCACCAGCGCGGCTGATATTGATGGCCACGATGCCCAGCAAAAGGGCCAGCGTCGTGACTACTTCAAAGTAGATCAGGCTCTTGAGGCCCATGCGGCCTACGCTGCGCAGATTGCCGTGTCCGGCAATGCCGAGGACAAGAGTTCCGAAGATTAGCGGAGCTACGATGGACCGGATCAGGCGCAGGAAAATGTCACCGAAGACCCGCAGGTGCTCGGCAAATTGAGGGCGATCCAGGCCGATTTCTGCCCCCAGTAGCATGGCGAAAAAGATCCAACGGGTGAGGGAGTGGCTGCGAAGTCCGGGCCAAGCGATGGCCAGCAAGCCGAGCCAACGGAGAACCGTCATCCAGGAGTGAGGGCCGAGGAATAGTGGGAGGAGCGCACCGGCGAGAAACAGGGACAGGCCCAGAGCGGAGGCTGCGCGGAACACGGGCGTGTGAGATTCTCGATTCGGCATGAGGTGAAAAGACTGAGGAAGCCTAACCGGGGATGTACGGGGTTGTCCAGAGGAATTGGTAAGGCCAGGCAGAGTTCACCACAGAGAAAAAATACATAGGTCCTTCGTTGGGAGTCCAGCGCTTTGCGCAGGACTCCGCTGCCTCAGGATGACAGCGTAGCGCGAAGTGCGTTGCGGAGTTGGTAAACGGTTGCGGCTAACGCAGACAATCCTGCGGTCAGGAATGCAAGGCATACTCTTACTACCCAAACGGGCGCGGTCCCTGCCCGTCGCAATACGAAGGGCAGGAAGTTCCAATTGGTGATGTGAATGTAGTCCCAAGGATCTTCGGTCATGGCGTGAGTGTTGAGACCCCAGGCATCCATTCTCCCCAAGGCGAAGGCGACGATGTTCTTGAAGCGCAGGGCGATCACAAATGTGGGATGACCTAACGTTTCCATCTGATAAATCTCCAGCGGTAGCCAGAAGGCGAGAGAAGCAAGCTGGATTGCGGCGCTAACAGCGATCAAGACTATGCCGAGCGTCCCGACCAGCTTTCCGGCTTCGGCGCGGTGCCGCAAGAGCAACGGGACCGAAAGGAACGCCACCAGTTCTGCTGCCGTCGAAACGTAACGGTCTCCCCAGGCAAAATCACCGCTCCAAACTGTGTAGCGCGCATAAAAGCAGAGGTAAGCGAGCAGCAGCAGAGAAGCGGTGATGAGGTATGCCCGGGTTTCGGGAGTGAAATGCTTCCACGCCATGGTGCCGATTAGGATGGTGAGCAACAACAGTGGGTCAAAAAGGAAGATCGATTTCTCCGGCGCGAACAACGCACCCAGGAAACCGATGTGGAACGGTGTTTCGAACGGGTAATTTGCGGGCAGCGTAGGGTCGAGCATTCGATGTTCGACGGCAAAGTAATGTAGATAAGTGTTAAAGAACGATCCGAAACGGTGGTATTGATACAAACGGTCAATCAGCAGGAAAAACGCATAAAGTGGTAGGGCCGTTTTAAGGTAGGTAAGAAAGCGCTCCAGTGGCGCCCGGCCACGCAGTGGTTGTGACCACGCAACGAGTAAAAGGAAAAGTCCTCCGGCCATTAGGTCTAATCCGGTCGTCAGGCGGGTCAGCAGGTTGAGTCCAAAAGCGGAGGAGCCAATCAGGAGAGCTCGATGGCTATCCGTGAGCAGCCATTCGTATTGGAATGAAAACCCAGCCAACGTCAAAAGAAAGATGTAGTTGTTCTCCATCATGTTCTGGGTGTAGTGCAGATGCGTGGTGCAGAACAGAAGTGCCAGGACTCCGGCGGCTGCCTCGCAATCGGTGAATTTCAGCAGACGAAGAAGACGGAAGCAGACCAGAGCGGTGAGAACACTCAGCAAAATATTGATGCTGTAGCTAACGATGATGTTGCGCACGCTAGGATCGTTGCCGTTGTAGTCGGCGAATACCGGCAGGCGCTCGATGTAGGTGCCGACGACATCGGCAAATAGCATGAGCAGAGGTTGGCCGATGCCATACCAGTCGTATAGCTTGCCCCCGCGGCCGTGAACTCCGAATTCGGGATATTCGCCGGGAAATACAGCGGGTTCCGAGGTCCAAAACGAATGGGCAGTCTGCAGACGGTGCATGGTGTCGCTGGTGCCCAACTCCCCTGACTGGACGACGAAGGCGGTGAGGCCTGCGATCAGAGCCAAGAGAAAGCGCACATCCCGGCGCCATGAACTCGGGAGCCAGGAAAACATTCGCTAGCTCTTCCTTGAGCGGGCCATAGCTTCGCGGGATTCACGGTCGGCGGTCTTGCGGCGCTCGGTTTCGCGCTTGTCCCAAAGCTGCTTGCCCTTGGCCAGCGCGATTTCAATTTTTACTTTGCCGTTTTTGAAGTACATGCGAGTAGGGATCAGAGTCAGGCCACGCTGCTGGGTTTTGCCGATGAGTTTGCGAATTTCCTCTTTATGCATGAGCAATTTGCGGGTCCGAAGCGGAGCATGGTTGAAGATATTGCCATGCTCGTAGGGGCCGATGTGGCAGTTCAGGAGCCACAATTCACCGTCTTTGATAAGGCCATAGGCGTCTTTGAGATTGGAGAGGCCCCCGCGAACGGATTTGACCTCGGTGCCAGTCAAGACAACGCCAGTCTCAAATTTTTCCAGCAAGAAGTAGTTATGGGAAGCGATCCTATTAACGGAAGCGTTGCGCTGGCCTGCGGCAGTGGGATCACGGCGCGGATTTTTCTCCGGATTGGGCCGGGTCGGTTGTGCAGGCTGTCGCGGCATGTTGACTTCTAGCTTACCGCATGGAGTTGGGCAAAGGCTTTACCACAGGGGGCAATGAAGAGCACAGAGGCGGCTCTGGGTACCGTTATCAGCCAGGAGCACGGGGAACGAGCGTGCCACGGGATGGCGATTTGGGAGGGGTCACATCTTCGGTACAGGCACCAAAGAGTGTAACTGCTACCACAGCAGTCACTTCGGATGGTTCTGGGGCGATGTTATAATCGCGAAAAATACTTCGGAAAAAGCCAGAGAGTGAGAGCCCCGGGGTGCTGGCCGACCAGCGGGAAAAACTGTCTGCGAGGAATATGGAATGAAACGCTTGATGCGCTCGACGGCCTTGGCTCTCCTACTCCTGGCCGTGAGTCTTGCCATCGCCGCCGAAAGTGCCAAGTCCTTGTACAACAAGGGCCGGGACGCGGAAGCACGGCAGAATTACGAGCAAGCTTACGATTTTTTCAAACAAGCTTATGATCTGAAACCTACCGACCTCTCCTACCGCGCTTCGTACGAGCGGCTGCGTTTTCTGGCGGGTGCCTCGCACGTGCATCGTGGGCAGCTGCTACGGGACGCCGGCCAGTTGGACACGGCGTTGGCGGAATTCCAGAAGGCGGTTGATATTGATTCTTCCAGTTCGATCGCCCAGCAGGAACTCAAGCATACCAAGGAGATGATTGAGCCTGGTAAGTCGGCGGGACCCAAGCCGCTAGCCTCGCCTTCCACAGGGGTGCAGAAACGACTGGAAGAGGCTGGCGGCCCGGTGGAACTGGCTGCCATCTCGAACGTTCCCATCAATCTCAAAATCACGGAAGACTCGAAAGTTATTTACGAAACTGTGGGTAAGCTGGCGGGAGTCAATGTGCTGTTTGATCCCGACTACACATCGCGCCGGATCAAGATTGAACTGAACAATGTTTCGCTGCAGGAAGCACTGGAAATTATCGCGTTGGAATCCAAAACGTTCTGGCGCCCGGTGACGCCGAACACGATTTTCGTGGCCTCGGACAATCCCGCCAAGCGCAAGGACTTGGAACAGAGCGTCATCAAGACCTTTTATCTGGCAAATCTTTCGCAGCCGACCGAACTGCAGGACGTAGTCAATGCGATGCGGCAAATTCTGGAAATTTCCCGCATTCAGCCCTTGCCGTCCCAAGGGGCCATTGTGGTGCGGGGCACGCCAGATCAGATCGCTCTGGCGCAAAAGCTGATTAATGATCTGGATAAGTCCAAGCCCGAGGTCATCGTGGATGTGGCGGTGATGCAGATCAATCGCGACAAGTCGCGTACCTTGGGAATCAGTCCCCCGACCAGTGCGACGGTTTCATTGCAAAGCAACCTTACGACCACCACGACACCAGGCACAACGACTACGCCAGGCACTAATAATACGACCGGCACGCCCAACCAGATCAACCTGAACCAGATCGCCAACCTGAACGCGACCAACTTCAACATCACGATTCCGCAGGCGACGGCTACGGCGCTGTTCTCCGACAGCAATACCAAGCTGCTGCAGAAGCCGCAGATTCGCGCCGTGGATGGGCAGAAAGCGTCGCTGAAGATTGGCGACCGTGTGCCCGTGGCGACCGGGTCATTCCAACCGGGCATCGGCGGCGTGGGCATCAATCCGCTGGTGAATACCCAGTTCCAGTATCTCGACGTGGGTGTGAACATTGACATCACTCCCAAAGTGCACGCCGGGGGCGAAGTCACGCTGAAGATCACGATGGATATTTCGTCGGTGACCGGTACTTCCAGCATCGGCGGCATCAGCCAGCCCATCATTGGACAAAAGAAAATTGAGCACGAAGTCCGCTTGAAAGAAGGCGAAGTCAACCTGCTGGGTGGAATGTTTGAGGACCAGGAGACACGATCGTTGAGTGGCATTCCGGGCCTGGCCCAAATTCCGATCCTGAAGTACCTGTTTGGACAGACCACCACCGAGCATTCGCAAACCGAGACGGTTTTTGTTCTGATCCCCCACATCGTACGCTCCCACGAATACAGCGACTTGAATCAGGCTGCGCTGGATGTGGGCACAGCCAACGCCATCGAACTCCGCCGGGTAAGCCACTCCGCGCCGGCGAATCCACCTTCCACCAATCAGGCGCCCGCGGCCCAAACTGGGGTCCCAGCGCAGAACATGGCCTCGGCACCGCCCGCGAAGCAGTTTCCGGCGGCTGCGGTTGTGCCTCCGGGAGGAGCAAGTTTCAGTTTTGATCCGGCCAGCATAGCCCAGCCAGCCGGCTCGACTTTTACGGTGAACGTAGTGCTGACCGGGGCGCAGAATGCCTACTCAGTTCCCATGCAGTTGAGCTACGATCCGACCCTGCTGCAGGTGGTCAACGTCTCCAACGGAAGTTTCCTCTCGCAGGATGGACAAGCGGTGGCCCTGGTACATCGCAACGACGATTCTGGCGGGGTATTGCAGATTACCGCGACCCGGCCGCCGGGTGCGCCAGGGATTAACGGACAAGGCACGGTCGTGACCCTGACGTTCATGGCCAAAGCCGCCGGGCAATCGACTCTGACCATTTCAAGAGGAGCGGTGCGTGATCCGGGGATGCAGCCCGTGCCCGCGGCTGGGGCTTCAGCGGCGGTGACGGTCCAATAGTGGGCGCCCGGCAGCCGTGAAGTGCAGTATTCCATCACGTCCCGGCGATTGTGGAAAGTCTTAAGGGGACGACACGCACCATCGCAAATATGACGTTACCAACTCCAGGAAGAAAACCTGCGCGAAACATACGCGGGTTCACGCTGATCGAGTTGATTGTGGCAACGACCATCCTCGTGGTCCTTACGGGGCTGGCCATTCCGCTGGCGCGAGTCAGCATCAAGCGCGAAAAGGAACATCAATTACGCCGCGCCTTATGGGACTTGCGGGACGCGATCGATCGCTACAAGGATGCGGCGGACCGGGGCGCGTTCCAGACTAAGGTGGGTTCGGAGAATTACCCCCCAGATTTGGATTCGCTGGTGAAGGGTGTGGATGCGCAGGGCAAGAAGTTGAGGTTTCTGCGCCGTATTCCGATTGATCCTATGACGAACAATACGGAATGGGGCATGCGTTCCATGCAGGATGATCCGGACTCCGATTCTTGGGGCGAGCAAAACGTTTTTGACGTGTACACCAAGTCGCAAGACACCGGGCTGGATGGCACCAAGTACAAGGACTGGTAGATGACAAAGGCACGCCGCAGACAGAGCCGGGGATTCACCTTGATCGAGCTGATGATCGTGGTCAGCATGATCCTGATCCTTCTTTCGGTGGCTTTGCCGGCATACAACCGGTCCATCCTGGCCGCCCGGGAATCGGTCCTGAAGCAAAATTTATTTGCCATGCGCTCCGTGATCTCGCAATACACGTTGGACAAGCAGAAGGCGCCCCAGTCTTTGCAGGACCTGGTCACTGGAGGCTACTTCAAACAGATCCCGAACGACCCCATGACCGGGCGCAACGATACCTGGGCCGTGGAAGAAGAAACCGACACGCTGCTTTCCGTGGACCAACAGGAGGGCGGGATTGTAGACGTACACAGCGGATCGAGCGGCGTCGGCAGCGATGGTACGGCTTATAACACGTGGTAACTTGTATCGTGATCGTTACTCGATCCCCTAAAACATTGTCATCCCGACCGGAGCACCCCATTCCCGAAGGGAATGGGATGCGAAGTGGAGGGACCTGCTGTTTCTTGCAGTTAGAAATTACTAACCTGATGTTCCAAGGCGTCGCAATTCCTCAAATATTGGAGTAATTTCCCTTTTGCAGATCCGATCGTGTTACCGAGCAGGAAAAGTTCTTGCACTTTACCCAAGTGTTAACCTCTTCTAATTCTTCTTGCGTCGCCCAGGGCGATAGACGAACTTCAGTCACAAGAGCCCTAAGATCAATGCGACGCCGTTTGCACTCGTGAACCCATTCGTGCGGTGGATACAACGGCTCGCGGTGCGGAAAATTGTTCAAGTCGTAATGCCGGTTGGCTCCGGCAAGTGGATCGTAACATTGAAGGACAACACGAAGTTCTCGCTCTTTCACAAGATGATGCTGTTTCGTGTAGAGAAACTGGATAGTGTTGTATCTTAGTAAGGTCTTTCTCGCCGTACCTGACGATGCCCACTAGTATGTCGTCAAGCATGACCGAGAGTGTGGCCCTGAGAAGATCGAAACGGGAAAAGACCGCGACACCTTCGCCCTCACCGTATGTTTTCCACATGTCGAACGTCTCATCTTCGTAAATCTGCCAACAATTGATGAAATAGGCTTCGCTGTTCTGACGATTGGATGCCTGGACTTCGTTGAGTTTCATCTCGTCATTCAAGTCATATCTTTGCAGGCCGAGTGCCGCTCTCACAGATTCGTCTGAGGGCAAGGCCTCACGAGGGTCTGTCTCTTTGAATAGATCGGTCCGGCGGAAGTAAAGTTCTTCATTCGCAAAAAGGTCCGTGAATTTCCAGAGGGGCATAAACCGACAGATAAGCGTGTCCGCTGGCGGTTCTGCGCAGGCGTCATGAGCGATGATAGGCATTGGATGCCTCATTCTAGCTCTGCCACAAGTTGCGTTCTGTTCTTTTTCGAGTCAACCTAGGATGCTAAACGTAACGACTGGCCGACCTGATATACCGTCTTCGAGTTGCCCGATCGACGCACCAAGTAAGAAACGTCCGGCCAGATGGTGATGTACACCGCATTTGAACACTTTCGGCCAAAGCACTAACATCTAAGCATGCCCGTAGAAACTGAAATCTCTCAGGCAACCTATACTCCTCTCCGCGCACCTCGAGGCAATACCATCTCCTGCAAAGGCTGGCAACAGGAAGCCGCCCTGCGCATGCTGATGAACAACCTGGATGAAGAAGTCGCGGAGCGGCCACGAGATCTCGTCGTCTATGGAGGAACCGGCCGGGCGGCGCGCAGTTGGGAGGCCTACCACGCGATCGTTGCATCCCTGAAAAATCTTGCTGACGACGAAACTCTGCTAGTCCAATCGGGCAAGCCAGTAGGCATTTTCAAGACCCATGAATACGCACCGCGAGTGTTGATCGCGAACTCGAACCTAGTGGGACATTGGTCGAACTGGGAGAAGTTCAACGAGCTAGAGCGTGCCGGTCTGATGATGTATGGGCAAATGACCGCGGGCTCGTGGATCTACATCGGTTCGCAAGGCATCGTGCAGGGCACATTCGAGACATTCTCCGCCGCCGGAGAAAAACATTTCGGTGGAGATCTTGGCGGCAAGCTGATCGTGAGCGGCGGCATGGGAGGCATGGGCGGAGCTCAGCCGCTGGCCGCAACCATGACGGGTGCGGCTTTCCTGGGCATTGATGTCGATCCCGAGCGCATCAAGAAGCGTCTCAAGACCGGCTATTGCGATTTCATGGTGACGACGCTCGACGAGGCGCTGCGCATCCTGCTGGATGCGGTGAAGAAAAAACAAAATGTTTCCGTCGGACTGGTCGGCAACTGTGCCGACATCATTCCCGAACTCGCCGAGCGGGGCGTGGTGCCCGACATTTTGACCGACCAGACTTCGGCGCACGACCCACTGAATGGCTATGTGCCGAATGGAATGACGCTGGAGGCGGCACTGGAGCTGCGCCAGCGCGATCCGAAGAGTTATCAGGAGAAGTCGCTGGATGCGATGGCGCAGCACGTCGAAGGCATGCTGCGCTTGCGAAAAATGGGCGCGGTCACTTTCGACTACGGAAACAATATCCGGACGTTCGCATTTCAGCGCGGCGTGAAAAACGCTTACGATTTTCCTGGATTTGTGCCGGAGTATATTCGTCCATTGTTTTGCGAAGGCCGGGGCCCATTCCGCTGGGTGGCACTTTCTGGCGAAGCTTCGGACATTCACGTCACTGATGACTTGGTGCTGGAGCTGTTCCCGGAGAACCGCATCCTGCGGCGCTGGATTGATCTGGCCCGCAAGCGCATCAAGTTTCAAGGCTTGCCCGCGAGAATCTGCTGGCTGGGATACGGAGAGCGCGCTCAGTTCGGGCTGGCGATGAATGATCTGGTGAAGAAAGGCAAGATCAAGGCGCCGATTGTGATTGGCCGCGATCATCTCGATTGCGGCTCGGTGGCCTCGCCATTCCGCGAGACCGAAAGCATGAAGGATGGCAGTGACGCGGTGGCTGACTGGCCCCTCCTCAATGCCTTGCTGAACACGGCGGCCGGAGCGTCGTGGGTTTCGATCCATAACGGCGGCGGAGTGGGTATTGGCTATTCTCTCCACGCAGGACAGGTGACGGTTGCGGATGGGACCGATGCGATGGCCAAGCGAATCGAGCGCGTGCTGACAACGGACCCGGGCATGGGGGTGATCCGGCACGTGGATGCGGGATATGGAGAGGCCGAGGACTTTGCGAAGGAGAAAGGAGTTCGCGTTCCGATGAGTACTCCATAGGCCCAAACCGCCCAAGCGTCGGATCGAACACGCCCACAGAAAGATCTATGCAAACCGCGTGGACGCGAAGCCGGCAGCCCACGCCTGTTGCCAGTTCGTGTCGTTGCAGGGCGGATCGGTTCCCTGCGGCGGCACCACACGCGGAAGAGCAAATGGCCCCGATTCACCTGGGGGGCCGACCACTGCTCCCTCGCAGTTGATGTAGCTGTGATGTCCAAAATTCCACAGCTCCGGAAGATTTGGCGTTTGCCACAGATTTGCCGGTTGGTCGGCTGGGTACGGGCCGTTGCGCCCCAGCGCTCCGTGCCAGTACGGGTCACCGCGAGTCACAATGCCAGACGCCAGGTTGCCCGCTGGAAACGCCCACTTCAATACATCATCACAACTAGAGGCCAGCACGGAAATTTTGGTCAGTAGCTTCGCAGCGTCCCGGTACTCATTGATCAGGCAAGTGTCGTCGATGGCAGCGGCCATTACTGTGAGAGTTCTAAGCGTGAATGCCTGCTTCAGGCTGCGAATGGTCTCCAGCATCGTCCGCGCGCCCAAGCTGTGGGAACAAAAAGACAGACTGTTGATCCCGGCAAATTTGTTCTTCAAGTAATCGGCCAGAATACGCCCACTCTTGATTGCCTCGTTGCCTTCAACTGGATAATCTAAAAATGGGATCCAGCGGGAATCACCTGGCCACAACACACCAACAAAGAAACCGTTGTCGCCAAGTTTCAGCCATTCGTTCCAGTGAGTGAGATAGCTGATGCCGCTCTCACGGTTTACATGAAAGCCGTGCGTGCCCAACAGCACATCGCGGCCTTGTACCGCCTGTACCAGTTCGGTGTCAAGCGGCTGAGATGGATTTGGGTTGGGCTGTGTGTCTGTGCGGATTACTACACCGCTGGCATCAGCGACGGGGTTGCCGCCGGCGGAGTCCGCGCGGACATCAATAAAATAGGTCACTTCTTCCACGCCTGCGCCAGTTTGGTCCCCTCTTGGATCGCGCTCGCGAGGTCTTTGGCGACTGGGGCCAACGGGGTCGCCAGAAGTCCCCCGGCAATCGCTCGCAAAATCTCTGAAGTTGTGAAATTGGTGGAAATGGCCCACGCTCCCAAGAGTGCCAAGCCCACCGCCACGGGCACTGCCAGCAGCTTGGCGCTGTTTCTGTAGCGTTGATCGCCCCGCTGATAGCCCTGGTCTAGTACTGCGCTGAGTAAAAGGTCGAAACGACCGTAAGCATCAGTCTCGTTCTGCTCGAGTTTCGTTCCTATGGGAAGCTTGCGTGCGACGTCTTTGAGAACGTTTGCGTTGACGCCGGTGGTAGCAGCCATTTTTCCCGCACTGTCCTCGTTAAGATTCAATTTGATCAGTGCCTTCGCGATTGACTTCTGATCGGCCAGAGCCATCCCGTTGAGCCAGTTGGCCCGCAGCGTGGCCAGAACTGATGTCAATGACAAAGCCGATCCGCCGCCTGATGATGCAGGAATGAATTGCGAGACTACTGCCTTGATGTCGCCAAATCCACGGTTGGAAATGCCTCCCCAGAAACCTTTGGAGGCATCCACTACGCCATATGCAGCAGTCCCGAGAGCTCCGATGGCCAAAACGATCCTTGGCAGGTCCAATTGACAGATCCCGCTTGCAGGGCATTCAAACATAGCGCGCCTCCTTTTCAAGAAGAATATCTAGGTGTTTTTCCGCGATCATGGCCCCGATTCCGCCGCATTTTCTGCCCAAAACTATACTGTGTCAAGGGAAAAGATGTTTTTCCAAAATGCTGCATGCTTGTCGAGTTACATCAAGAAAGCGGGCCCGGGATGATCAGATGGCAAGAGTATGCAGGCAAATCCACTTACAACCTTCAGCCTTGTCATCGCGGCTGCTAGACTGCTTGAGTCGTGCCATCATCCGGGAAACTATATCGGCAAAATTTTCGCGCGGTTCTTTTGACCAACATTGGCCAACTGCTCACGTTGCGCTCTGCTTCCGGCAATCCCGGCCCACGTCGCGGGCCAGAACTTAATGAACTCGGCCTGATTGAAGATGCCGCCGTGCTATGCCTTGACGGAAAGATCGTTTCCGTGGGCAAGAGTAAAGACGCCCTACGCGATTCCTGGTTGAAAAAGAATCGCAAGAAAATCATCGAGATGGATTGCTCCCGACAAGTGGTACTGCCTGGATTCGTCGATTCCCACACGCATCCCGCCTTTATCACACCGCGGCTCGTCGATTTTGAGAAACGTATTACAGGTGCAACCTATGAAGAGATTGCAGAGGCAGGCGGTGGTATTAGGTCAAGCGTGGAAGGTGTGCGCAAAGCAGAGAAGCGTCAACTGGCCGAAAAAGTTCTGCAAGCTTTGCACGAAATGGCCAAACAGGGCACTACAACCATTGAGACAAAGTCAGGCTACGGGCTCACGGTGGAGTCCGAACTCAAATCTTTGGAAGCTATTCATGACGCTGCCGCTCGCTGGCCGGGCACTGTGGTCGCCACGCTTCTCGGTGCTCACGTTGTTCCCAAAGAGTTTTCAGGAAAAGCGGATGAGTACGTGAACGAAGTCTGCGAAAAAATGATTCCGCAGGCGGCAAAACGCAAGCTCGCCCAATTTGTGGATGTGTTCATCGAACGAGGAGCGTTCACCGCCGAGAACACCGCAAGAATCTTTGAGGCTGCGAAAAAGCATGGCCTGAGCGTGCGGGCACACGTCTGCCAGTTAAGCGAGACTCGTTTGCAGCCGCTATTGCGTTACAATCCGGCGTCATTAGACCACATGGATCACGTGAACGACGCTGACATTCGAGCGTTGGCACAACGAGACACGATCTCGACGCTGGTGCCGGGAGCGAACTACTTTCTCGGTCTGGAAAGATTTCCTCCGGCACGAAAGCTGATTGACGCTGGCGCGCCGGTCGCTCTGGCCACGGATTACAATCCCGGCTCATCGCCCACGCCCAGTATGCCGTTCGTACTGTCGCTGGCCTGCACGCACATGAAGATGTCGCCAGCCGAGGCAATTTCGGCGGCGACGATCAACGGCGCGTGGGCATTACGACTGGCCGAGCGCAAAGGTTCTATCGAGCCCGGCAAGGATGCAGACTTGGCAGTATTCGCGGTACAGGATTATCGCGAGATCCCTTACTGGTTCGGGATCAACCGATGCGGGATGACCATGCTAAGCGGAATACTGTCGTCGTGCGCTGGCGCACATCCTTCGTCACTGAGGTAAAAGAAAGTTCTGGAAAAATAAGGTTATTGATGGGAACGAGCCGAAAATATTCCATTACAATCGGCTCATGTCGGCAATGAAGAGCGCCAAGTCGCCCGATGTTCGCTCCCAAGATGCACTGCAGCTAATTGTGGGAGTCTTAGCGAATCCGGCTGGGGAAAAACTGGCATGGGACTTCGTCCGCCAGCACTGGACGGAGGTCGAAAAAGCCGGTGGACCTTTCGCCAGCGCGCAGGTGGTGGGAACGACGGGTTTGTTTTGTGAAGCGTCACTGCGGGAACAAGTGGATGATTTCTTTGCGGCTCACAGGGTGGCGGGAGCAGAACGTGCTTATAAGCAGTCGATTGAGCGAATCAACAACTGTGTGGACCTGAAGATGCAGCAACAACAGCACCTGGCTTCGTGGCTCGGTCAGCAGCACCTTGTGGCTGGAGCCAAGTAGAGGGCATTCGAGATTCTGTATTGGTTTGGGGTCCGCCGCTGCTCGATAACGGTAATGACCGGGAACGGTCGCATATACAAGTTACTTTTGATGCGAGCTCCGCAGAATGGTGATATTGTTTACAAGATAAAATCCCCCAATTTTCAGAGGAAGGTATGGAGCGAATTCAAGGAGCACTCATCTTTGCGTTGGTGACATTTTCCTTGGCAGTAGTGCAACACGTGCCTAAGCCGATAGCGCTGAAGATATCACGACCGTCTTCTCAATCCACATCATCAACACCACCGTCAAAAGCGTTTATGCCGCCGGATATCGTGCATTATTTCAGCGGAAATTGGGGTGGAAAGGGTAAGTTGATCATGAGCGGAAAGGATGTTGAATCAGACTTCAGCTTTGTTCCTGAGATCGAAGATCAGTGTATTCTCGTGCACAAAAAGGAAAGGCCGCCGAACACTTTTGAATATTTTGCGCTATGGAGCATGGATTCCGTCTCGGGAGAACTCGTTATGTTGTTGGCGAGTAACCATGACTCGGGCGCCAGGGTGTTTCGCAGTCACGGCTGGCAAAATGATAAGGTGGTTTTTCAAAGCGTTCCCGAGTTGCATGCATTCTGGGCGTTAGAGCGAATAACATTTGAACGTGAGTCAGCGATAACATTTCACACGACCTACGAGATGAGTATGGATGATGGGAAAACATGGCGGGTGGGAGACCACCAAACCTTTACAAAGAAGGCCTCGCCATAGTGTTCGGCCCTTCGACCAGCACCGTCGTCAACGTTGAGTGAACTCGTCGCCATTGCTATAATCGAGAACGTTCTGCACCGCTCGGCGGTGGGCTGTTTCATTCGGTCTTCAATCTTGTATAAATCAGCGTGAAGCGAACGATCTAGCGGCCTGCGGCGGGATCAGCGGGTTTCGCAACGTGGCCAGGTAGCTCAGGTGGTAGAGCGCAGCCCTGAAAAGGCTGGCGTCGGCGGTTCAACTCCGTCCCTGGCCACCATATCTTTCAATGGTTTAGCAATCCAGCCCGAAATTTCACACCTGTGGTCGCTCACAACCCTAACTTCGACGATCGAGGAACTGACCCGCTTCGCTCTACCCTAGCGCGTTTCACAGGACTAATGTTGAGTTCGGTAAACATTGGTCGCTGAGCGCATTAGCCTGAAGGCAACTGTTGAG
>Ga0207138_1001_pt2 | contig 42285 bp, 45 predicted proteins | sample Alteio_BWMinHeat_6_FD_153589 | JGI IMG/M metagenome (GOLD analysis project Ga0207138, IMG submission 153589) | Enriched cells from forest soil in Barre Woods Harvard Forest LTER site, Petersham, Massachusetts, United States -... | ecosystem: Environmental > Terrestrial > Soil > Temperate forest >...
CTTCCGAAGAGTCTGGTGGTGCTGCTGTGGGCGTGTGGGGTGATTCCGTTGGCGTATGCGACGGGAGCGGGCAAGGCCAACGTGGCCTGTCAGGGGACGATCATTGGGCCCAGCGATGACATCGTGAGCATCATCAACAGCGGGCAGAAAGGGCAGACCTTTTGCATCGAAGGGGAACACCGGATCAGCGCGCCCCTGCAACTGCGGTCGGGACAATCGCTGATCGGGACCACGGCCAACTCGCGCATCAGCGGGGCCGTGGTGCTGGGCCCCTGGCAGCCGACTTCAGTCCCCGGCGTCTATTACTACGACGGGCCTTACGCCCAGATCCAACCCCACCAGCAGAAGCAGTTCAGCGACAACGGGGGCAACGTTTGTTACTGGGTGACGACCTATCTGGACGACCTGTTTTTTCGCACGGGGACGAATAATGATCAACGCATCATGCGGGTCTTGAGTGCCACGGAAGTGGATCCGACCCAGGCGGTGACCACCCCCGGGCAAGCGGTGACGGGCGGGGAAGCGGGCCGTTTTTTCTTCGATTACAGCAACCAGCGCATTTATGTGAGTTTGCCCAACAACCAAGACCCCAACACGGTGACGGTGGATCTGGGCATCAGCTTGAACAGTCCCCAGGGCGATTCGTTGCTGTACGGGGCGGGACAGAGCCAGGTGACTTTGCAGAACTTATTTTTGGAAAAGAGCATGGATTACGGAGTGTACGCGGGGCTGGGATGGACGTTCAAGGACATGACGGTGCGGTTCAATCACAACATCGGCGTGTACGCCCTGATCGGCACGGTGGCGCAGCCGGCCCTCATGGATGATACCTGGTTGACGAACAACGGGCGGGCGGCGCTGGGGGCGGGGGCCTCCACGAATCTGACCATCACCAACAGCGAAATGTCCTGGAACAACATTGCCAACTTCCGGGTCACCGACGGGGTCACGGGGAGCGGCGCGTGTTCGCACGGCTATAAGGATGCGGGCGCCTTCCACATTTTCCATGTGATCGGCAGCTCCTCTCAACCCGCGGTCACCATCGACCACCTGTGGAGTCACGATAATATCGGCGACGGATTATGGTCGGACGGAGGGACACAATATACCCAAATCACCAATTCCAGATTGAACGGCAACGAGCGCTTCGGCTACTTTCACGAGGTCAGCTGCCAAGTGGGGTTCCGGGGCAACACCCTCTACGACAATGGGTATCCGCTGAAGAACCCCGACATCACGGGCGGAGGCGTGGAAGTGAGCGACTCCAACTACGGCACCTTCAGCTCCAATCTCATCTACGGAAACGACGCCGGGTACGCTTTTCATCTCACCCTCCAGCAGGGACATTCCGACATGCTGTCCAATGCTTGTCTGGGTGCAAGCGGCGACAGCGACACCGGCAACACGGTCAAATCCAACCAAGTTTCGGGCAATGCTATCTACACATGCACGGGCGAAGCTTCGATTGGGAAGGTGTGGGGGCCGGGCGGGTCGCTGAACTCTCGCGGCAACCAATATGAGTTCAACCAATATCACCTGGCGGATTCCAGCTCCAACTGGTTTGCCGACGGCAACGGCACGGACAACTACGCGCCCCAAAACTGGAACACTTGGCAGCAGGGAAACCATGACACCCATGGCGCCCTCTCGGTCGGCTGTACTCGGGGGGCCGGTGGAAAGGATCAGGTTGCTTATAACTTTTCGGGTGACGGAGAGCCCGACCGTCCCTATGCAGGCTTGATCTCGGACGGATCGGGCGACCTTTATGGAACTACGGAACTGGGTGGTACTTACAATCAGGGTACAGTTTTCGAACTCATGCCGAGTTCCTCCGGGTGGAACGAGACTGTACTTTATAGCTTCCGTGGCGGACAGGATGGCAGTCGGCCTGCTGCCAATGTGATTCTTGATGTCGCCGGACACCTCTACGGTACGACCACTTCTGGAGGTGGCGGAAGCTGCCCCAGGGGCTGTGGCACGGTCTTTGAGTTGACTCCGTATTCCAGTGGGTGGACGGAGAGTGTGCTTTATAGCTTTGGTGGCGGAAGTGACGGACGTCAACCATATAGCGGCCTGGTTTTCAGCAGGCTGGGCACGCTCTATGGCACTACTTCACTAGGCGGAGCGCTCGGCGGCAACTGCCCTTCAGGGTGCGGAACGGTGTTCGCGTTAACGCCCGCCGCTGGCGGCTGGAGCGAGAGTGTGCTACATGCGTTTACCGGCGGTAACGACGGATCCGCGCCTTACGCAAGTCTGACGCTAGATAAGTCCGGCAGTCTGTACGGTACGACCATCGCGGGCGGATCCTCGGGAAACGGCACGGTCTTCAAGCTCGCGCATGCTTCGGGTCAATGGAAGGAAACTGTCCTCCACGCCTTCAATGGAAACGACGGAGCAGTCCCCTACGGCGGGCTGGTTTTTGACGCGGCCAACAATCTCTACGGAACAACATTCCAGGGTGGCGGAGCGAACTATGGTGTTGTATTCGAACTTACACCTGACCGGGAGGGCACCTGGAAAGAAAAAGTGCTGCATAGGTTTTGGGATGCTCCAGCGGCAAATCCTATTGCTAGCCTAGTGATTGATGCCAACGGGAACCTCTTTGGTACCACCATGCAGGGCGGTAATTCTAGCTCGTGCGCGGGTGGATGTGGGACAGTCTTCACACTGACCCCATCTGCTGGCAACACCTGGCAGTATAGTCTGCTATATGTATTCGGCAACGGTAAAGATGGTTACCGTCCCAGTGCCCCTCTGCTGGTGACTGGAGCGGGTACTCTGTTTGGTACGACCCAGGACGGCGGCACGCACGGCCACGGTGTGGTCTTCGAAATAACTCCTTAACTCTTGACTGCAGCCCGCTCTCTAGAATCGGCAGGTGGGTTCGAACCCCAAGTGGCCTTGGTAACCCGCTCACTGAAGGCCGACGTTCCTTACAAGCATATAGAGACTTCCGCCTTCTATGCTTTCGGTCCCTTGCAGCTTCATGCAGAAGCCCCTATACTCCGTTTACGTTCCGGCTGTACGCTGGGTCGTCTCCTGCGGACTAGTAGTTTACCGCCCCAAAAACCAAGCCATGTGGGACTTTCGGCTATCGAGCGTTCCATTGGCAACCGGCGGCCTACCGTGGGGTCACGCACGTGACTCAGAGGGCGAAGCTGTGACGGCTAATTTTTCAGATAACCACACAGTCGTTTACACTCACTGGCGGTAATACTTTGGCACTCCCCCTGGTAAACTGCGTAATTTAAAGACAGGCAACTGTTGCTGAAATCAATCACTGCAGTCTGCTGCTCAAGATTCAGCGACAAAAAGTCACGCATCCAACCCACTGAAACTGCACTATGATAGGCACGCTCGCTAAAGTACCGGGAGGAAGCACTTTTGAGTAGAAACTTCGAACTCTTTCGCCAACTGGGCAGAGGGCAGGAGATTTTGCAGGAGGTCGAGAAACCATCGCCTGCGCTCACAGAAGAACCGCTCGTCGAGTCTCTTGTTCCTACCACAACTTTTGCCGCCTTGGGCAACGTGCGGGAGGAGGTTAACAAGCTCGTACGCAACCTGTTCTTTGTGCCAGGAGCCGACGCCCCGCGCCATGTGGTTTTTGCGGGAACAGAATCGGGCACCGGCTGCAGCTGGATTTCTTCCCATGTAGCAGAGATCCTCGCCCCACAGGTTCGTGGATCGGTATGCCTGGTTGATTGCAATCTGTACGCCCCTAGCCTGCACGAGCGATTCAACGCACCCAACCATCACGGCCTCAACGACGCCCTCGTGGGCTCCGGCTCGATTCGCCAGTACCTGCATCGACTGTCGCCTTCGAACCTGTATCTTCTGAGCTCCGGATCAGTCCAGGAAATCCAGCAGGCTTTACTGGCATCCGACAGTATGCGTTCCCGTATCACCGAGCTGTATTCGCAATTTGACTACGTACTTTTCGATGTGGCATCGCTGAACACTTGCAACGATGGTTTCGTCTTGGGAGGTTTGGCAGACGGCATCGTTCTGGTTCTCCGAGCAAACTCTTCGCGACGTGAAACCGCCTTGAAGGCCCTGCAGGAACTGGAGGCCACCCAGGTCGAGGTGCTCGGAACCGTCCTGAACCAGCGGACCTTCCCGATCCCTGATGCAATTTACAAGTACCTTTGAGTTACGAATTTCGGCCATGGATTCCCGGCTACGGCGACATGCGTTGCCCCTCCCATTGTCATCAACCCAGTGGGGGCGTGCAGGTGGTTGCTTCCATGATTAGCCCCGAATGATGGCAGGTGAGTTACGAATCAGATGAGCGTATCGGCTAAAAACCAGAATCTATGGCAAGGTTCTGTGGCCGTGCGTTCGGCCACAATCTTTGCTGGCTTTGCTCTATTTGGATGGTTACTAAGCATGGCCATCTTCGAGTTGTTCGCGCGCTTCGGGATTGCAGGGACTACTGCGCTGGTAGTGGCCTTACCTTTGGCATTCGTCATCGGTGTAGGGGCCCTCCCTGAGTTATTCAGCGGCATACACTCCCTGGGACAGAGTTTCGGCTGGCAAGAGTGGTTGTGGGCATTGCTCTTCATCAGCGCTATGACTTTTGAAGTTGGCAATGTCCACGAGATGATGAATTCGCCATTGGCAAGTAACAAGTGGGTTGTTTTGCGGCTGGGGTCGGAGTTGATAGTGGCTTTTCTCCTGGCTTGGCGGGTCGTTTCCGGCAAAAATTCGCTGCGATACTTGTTTACAGGGCTGCTCGGATTCATGGGCCTGTATTGCCTGATTTGCTTGGTATCAACGACCTGGTCCATTGTCCCCCTTTTTACTTTCTTCAAATCTGCAGAGTATTCTCTCGACGTGGTTGCGGCAGCGCTCATATTTGAATCCGCCTCGACGGCCGAAGATTATGTCAAGCTGCTGAACTGGACCTACATTGTGTACGCTTTGGAAGTTGGCTCGGCCTGGGTCGGGGCCGTGATTTCTCCCACTGATGCCTTCGATGAAATGGGACGATTATCTGGTACCTTTCCGATGATCGGCGCCAACGGCATCGGAACTACTGGAGCTATCCTGACACTGGTGTGCATTAGCCGCTTGCTGTCGCGCGATTCCAGCAAAGGTGGTCGGGCGTGGTACTGGGCCGTGATCGTTTTCGGAGTTGCTTCCATGATCGTATCCCATACTCGCAACGCGGTCGGTGGATTTATTCTCGGGCTTGCTGTCATTCTGGTTTTGACCAAAAAGAAATGGATTCTCTTTGCATTAGCATCCTTGGTAACTCCTTTGCTAGCGCTCACTCCGATCGGCGCCATCGTCGTTACATACTTACGGCGAGGCCAGGACAATGACGCACTCCGTGGACTAAGCAGCAGAACGGATTTTTGGGCGTACGCTTGGGAGCAGCTTACCCACCACCCCCTAACAGGGCTGGGGGCTTACGCTGGCGGCAGGTTTGGTGTGCTAGAAAAAATCGGTCGGATCGATACCGGCGCTTTACATAGCGATTGGGTGGATACCCTTGTGGGTACGAGCTTCTGGGGAGTTTTGGCCCTGTTGGCAGCAGTCGTTGGAACTATCTGGTTCTTGCTCCGGGGTAAGTTCTCGTCGCGGTTGAACGCGCTGGAACGGGGCCTCACGGTGGAGTGTACCGGAGTCATGGCGATGTTGACCCTGCATTCATTCTTCAACGATGAGTTCGCTTGGCATCCTCCGCTCATGCTCTTAGCCTTCTTGGGCTATGCCGAGTACCTGCGGCGCAAGCTCAGGACTCTCGAAAGTACACCCCTTACGCATGTCGTCACCCGACGAGAGATGCGCGCACCTTTCTTCCGCTCTCCTGCTTAGTACCAGCCTCGCAGGTCAGACTGCCTTGGGATGAACTGGGCCCTATTGTTTATTGCCCATGGGGGGGACAAATAACCCTGACCCAACTGACCCCAATCATTGCCGCTCTCCCCCAGCAGTCCCCAAAAAGATTTTGAACCATTTATTGCAGTTTAGTCTGGTTGTGACGGTTGCAGAATTATCATGGCGGCTTGTCGAGCGTCCTCTTATGTCGTGGAGCCACAGATACAAAATGAGGGTGGTCCACATTTCCGCTAAGGCCGAGTCAACCGAGGTGTGCCCCATTTGACATAAAATCACAGCGGGGTAAGCTCGTTCCATGACAATACATGCATAGCTTTGTCGATGACGGTAATATGGACGGGGCCTTCCCGCTGGCGAGCCTGGTCTTCGATGCCGCCGGCAATCTCTACGGCACAACATCCGCAGGCGGCGCTTATAGCGACGGCATAGTGTTCGAGTTAACGCCCCAAGCGGGCGGGGAGCTGGACCGAGAAGGTGCTGCATAGCTTCAACGGCGCGGACGGTGCCACTCCTTACGGAATCTTCTCCGTCCAGCTTCCGTCCGAGTTCGTCGTCAACTCGAACACAGTCCCATTGTTGTAAGCGCCGCCGCCAAGTTGGGTCGTGCCATACAGATTTCCTGCCGCGTCGAAGATCAAGCTGGCCGTAGGAACACCTCCGTCCGGGCGGCCCATAAACTTATACAGCGTCTTGAGCTTGCTCTGTGCCCACGCCCCCGGCACGACAACCAGAATGGTTACGCCGGTGACCAATAGAACAGCACTCAGGGCACCAAAACTCTTATAAGTCTTATTGCAGGACATAAATTCTTCCTCTTAGCGATATCGCCAGAGATGCATTCATCAGGCCGAGGAATGCCTTGTTGAGCGTCAAGATTCTTATGACCCCAAATCGTCGCCCAGCGACGGTAAGTGATGTAATAAGGCCATTGTACTCAGAATCTGGGCGTGAGTGTAAGTGGCTTAAGCAGTTGTGAGTGTAACGAGAAAGTTAGAAAAGGTTTGACCTGAAACCTCTAGTCCCAAAACAGACGCATCTGTTGGCTCGATGCGAGCTGGGGAATGCCCCCTCGTTTTCCGAGACGGCGTTTTATGTTTAGTCTAGTTTTGCGCTTGTGACACGCTCTAGCGGCCGACAGGCTGAAGACGCTCTTGAGTCGCATCAGCATCCACCTCTGACGCGCTGGGATATCCCAACTGAGCCAGGTCCGCACCTACAGACTGTTCGAAAAGTTGCAACTGAGCCGGCGTCAACGCACTTCTCCAACCTTGAACAGCTCCCTTGCGCACGAACCGCCCAGCTTCAGTTGTGCTCTGGTACAACTTCCGCGATTCTACTTCCTTGGCTCGCATCTGATCAACAGAGTTGTTGACTAGCGCCGCCTGGATATTCTCCGCTCCCGCCGAACAGCTGACGAATTGCACCATTCGGGTCAACGATTCCTCAGGATCTCGTCGCAAATCCTCAAACTTAACCACCAGAAGCTTCCCCGCCTGCGTCAGCGGACTGTTCAGCCAGGAACGAACATGACGGCCCCAGGCCCCGTAGTTATGAAACGTGCCCTTCAGGAATGGGGCTAGAAACTCATCCATATTCGGGTTGGCAATCCCCAGTTGCTCGGCCCTGGCAAAGGTGGAGAGAGCTACGTCCCGCGCATCACGAACAATGTAGATGGCCTTCCTGTATTCCTCTCGCCAAGGTTCGTGGGTCTTGATCAAACGCCCACCATTGGCAAAAAGCTGCGCCCCCCGGCGGTGCCATTTCAACTCGGGAATTACGTCATCTACATTGTCGAAATCAATCGACTTTCCCGCCAGCGCCTCGCCCAGCACGAACCGCAACCAGGTATTCCCGGAGCGTGGATAGGAAGCCAGGAAAACATCGCTTGCGTGCAGCCCTCTGTGACGCAGCCAAATAACCGGCAAACGCACCGGAGACTTCGCAAGATTAGCGCGGAACCTTCCGATCCTTGTGATTGCCATGACTCCTCGTTAAAACGGCCTATGATCGAGATGGAGTTTTCGGGGAATGAAATTGTGGGCTCTCGCTACGCCGGCCCGACGTCTGGCTCGGCTTCTCCCTTCTGGAACGGATCACCTTGGCCGTTTCCAGTTCCAGATCCGCTGTCCGTCGCAAGAACAAACATGCCGCTGCTTTGGTCCGGAACGGCGGCCAGCAGTGGTACGTTCAATACGGCGCGTACCTCGCTCGGTGTCCGGAACGATGGATCGAAGTGCTCCAGGATGATGACCACGCCTGCCGTGGCTGCGAACGCCAGAACAGTTCCGAACAAACCCAGCATCATAGGCGATTGTGCGGGGAAGCTTGGAATTGCAGGCTTCTCCGCTACCGCCAAGTTGAAAATCTTATTTTGATCCAAGGCCTCGCCGATGCGGGCTTCCTCACGTTTATGAGAATACAAAATATAATTGTCCTCGGCAGTTTTCGCCGTGCGCAGCAGATCTTGCTGATCAATGCTATCGACATTCAACTTGCGTGCATTATCCATGGTCTGGCGAATGATGGACTCCGTCGCGGTGGCCTTGGCTTGATACCCGCGAAGATCGGCTTTGGCTTTCGCCAATTCTCCCTGGATCCATACATACGCGGGGTTCTGGTCCGTAGTCACGTCCCCCAAAGGCTTCTCACCCGCAACGGCGGCCTTGGTCGACTCGATCTCTTTGTCCAGTTCTTTCAGCGGTGGATAATCGGCCTGGTACTTGGAAGCCATGTCGCTGCGCTTCAACTCCAAGGTCAAGAGAGTGGATTTCATTAGCTGCAGTACCTGGCCAGCATCAGCTTCCCGCATCTGCGTGGTCAACCGCGGTGCCGTGGTTTTCGCAAGTTGCTCCAAGGATGCAATGCGGCTCTCACTCTCCGCGATCGATTGCCTGGTTTGGCCAAGATTGTAATTGAACTCGTTCAACTTCTGTAGTGTGTAATCCCGCGCCAAACCCGGATTCGCTGTACCATTTTCCTTCGGGAATTCCTTCAGTCGTTCTTCCGCCGTCTGCAATTGCTCGCTGGCGTTTTTCGTCTGCTGATCAAAAAACTCCAATTGTCCCGGGGAACGATGCATTTCGCGGTTCGTTTCTAGGTACACCGCACTCAGGCTTTCCAGCACCTGCGCGGCCAGTGCCGGCTCTGACGCAGTATAGGAAATACGAATAATGTCGGTCTTGGGCAACGCCTCGATCAACAGGTTCGAGCGCAGAGAGGCCAACGCCAAATCAGCCCGTTGTTGCGGTGTCCGCCGCCAATGCAGCAAACCCCGACCGCTCGACTTATCAAGCCCGCACTGGGCCACAACTTTGCGGAGCACATCGTCGCTCCTGATCAACTCCACCTCTGAGTTCATCTCTTCTTCTGCCACCGAAGACTGAACCATCATCGGCTGGTTCTGTTCGGCAGTGACCACCGGGTCAACGCGCTGCCGTTTAACCAAAATTTTGGTTTCCGTACGATATTCCGGCGTGAGGATGACATACGCAATGGTGCCCGCGAGGACCCCGAAAAAGCACAATATTGCTGCACGGCGGCGGCGGAAGCCCATGGCCACAACATCTCGCAACGTCCAGGAAAGTGCAGTCGGGGCGTGGCGAACGATCAATTCTTGTCCTTCCATGGCTCACAAACTCCTTCGGAAACTCACCTAGAATATAGGGGGGGTCATGTTGAACCCATAAGAGGGGATGAACTGCTGGATCTTTGAGATTCTGTTTTTGGGAACGTAAATCATGTCCCCGGGTCTCAAGTGCAGGTCCTCTGTCAGATTTCGGCTGTTTTCCATTTTCTTCACATTCAGTAGCTTCGCTTCGACCCAATCGTCGTTGACCCGCCGGTACAGCACCACTTGGGATTGTTTCGCCGAGTTCTCGAAGCCACCCGCGATTGCGACCGCTTGTATCACAGTGGTGTCACCTTTGAGATCATACTTGCCAGGATGACCGAGCTGTCCATCGGCGATGAAATACGGTCTTTCGAAATCCTTTAGCAAAATGGATATGCGCGGATTCGAAAGAACGGAACCGTACGCCGTCCGGATCTTCTCGGTCAGTTCCGAAACCGTCAATCCACTTGCGTAGATTTCACCGGCCTCACGCAGCGAAACAAAGCCATCGGGCAGCACCGTAAGGCTTTGATTGAACTCAGGGGTGAACTCAAATGTGAGGTCGAAGGCATCGCCCGGTCGCATTTTGTATCGTGGATAGCGTTCCGAAAAGGTGGCGGCATTCTTGTTGCTCGTCATGGACGACGATGTCGGACCAGCGTTTCCATCTGCTGCCGTCCCTTGGGTCTGACCTGAAACATGTTCTTGCCCGACAACGTGACCGCACCAAAGCAGAGCAACTATGACTACTAACCCCACTCGCTTCATGAACACCCCCACGCGCAACCGAAATTTCACCTGTGACTAAACCAAGGGCCAGCGCGCCAGTGTCTCATTGGTTTCAGTTCAGCGTGCTGCGAAGACCATGAGTGATTGAGTACGTAGCCCGAAGCCATCCCTTCGAAACAAGTCGAGGGCAACCCTATTTAACAGCCTTAACTATAGAGCACCTAGCAACGGATTCCAAGAGGTGGAAGGTCATCAGAATAAACGTTAGCAGCGCCCTAAAATGCCCATGTACGAAAGACTCTAGACGGGAAAGCCCTTTTGCTAGTTACAGCTCGGCCTCCTTGATAACACTGATTGATTTCGCAGTTTCAAATGATTTCTTCATATGGGGGTGTCCTTCCATGATTTCCTCCTTGTCACGAGGTCCCCGAAACGCATGCAGTTCAGAATGAGGGCGAGCAAGACCGCAGCGGTACTTGGCCGTAAATATCGAAATCAGTCTTTCATGGTTTGTTACCTCCAGGGCCCGAGTGCGAGGCGGAACATCGGAGTCCGCCTAACTTCGAGGAGAGAAGCGGAGACGACCGGCTAATTGGCTGATTGTGATCCCGCTTTGCAAGCCTGTCAACATAAAATAATGGGGAAAATGGCGATTCAGGCTTGTGGTAAGCGTGGTCTCGTCGTGTTTCTGCGCAGTGTGCCAGTTGTTGTCAGGGCCCATGGCCCTGAGCTGCATACCTTTTCAAATTGGAGACGCGCGCAGTCTTTTGCGGGAACATGGAGAAATTGCGTAGAATAACGTGCATTCGCAACTTTCTAGGTTCTTATGGGTTTAACCACCAACCAATCCATTTAGAGGAGCGTATATATGCAAAAGAAGAACGTGGTTTTAGGGAGCATGCTGAGTATTGCTTTGTTGTCCGGGAGTCTCGCCTACGCGCAAAAGCCGGGCAGGATGGTCGCCCCGGCCGAAAACATCAGTCCGAAATTGCACCCGAACCTGGCTGCGGCGCAACGCTTTTGCTACCAGGCCTTCGAAAAAATCTCAGCGGCCCAGCAGGCCAATGAGTTCGACCTGGCAGGGCATGCCGCTAAAGCTAAAGAATTGCTTGACCAAGCGAGTGCGGAACTCAAACAGGCCGCCGTAGCCGCTAACAAAGAGCACAAAGAGCACCAATAATAGCCGGAACAGCAGATAGTTCGAGCGTTTCCTTTGACACCATCGGGCACGGCGCCTACTCCGTCTGGCGCCTATCCCTTCTCGCTATATCAACCCTTCAGTTCGGTCTAATCAGACATTCCCTAAAGGATTCTCACGCGGATCACATGGAAAACGGACCCGTTCATGTATCCGTCAAGGGCGACGTGGTGGGCGTGGTGTCTGCTGACGATGTCCGGATTTTCGATGCCGACGAGATGGTGATCATCATCGGTCACTAGCACAATGTCCGCACCCTTCGCCACGCACTTCTCCATGCAGTCGCGGTGGCTCTCGGTTGCGCCCTTGGCCTCACACTTGGAACAACTGATGTATCCATAGAGAGTCTGTTCGCCGGCCGCAGAGACGAACTGGACCATCAGGAAGCTGGAGAGTATGATGCAAGCCAGCAGCGCTTTCTTCATAGCAAACCTCCTAAGCACTCATAGATTATAGACTGAGCGCTCTAGCCGTAGTGCGCGGGTCTTTCCCTGCGTGCTCAACCCACACGTGGCAATGTAGTCACAAAGCCCTCGCCCATGTATGCCGAGCATGGCTCGACAAAAATCGAGGCTGCCTATGTGAATCAAGCGGGGTTTTCCTTCCAGAATCCAAGCTTCGGAGGCACGGTTCGTCAGGCAATATTAAAATTTGCCGGCCCTAGTGTCTTGTTTGTGATCGTAGTTGGTTCAGTTGGCTCGACTTCGCACAACCGCCAGATTCAAGCGGCAACAACCCTTACAGACCCAAACGGGAGTTTGTCGTGCACTCAAGTGTACTTCTGAGACCTATTCCAAAATAACCAAAGCATATAGGATGCAAACGACTCTAGGTCAATGATGTGGATGAACTAGTGGGACGGACCGCCTTCACGGTTGAGGTAAGTGCAATGTTCCCTGACTTTGCAAGAAGTAGCCGCGCAAGAAGTAGCCAGCGGGTCAAGTTATCGAGGGCCGCCCTTCCGAAGAGTCTGGTGGTGCTGCTGTGGGCGTGTGGGGTGATTCCGTTGGCGTATGCGACGGGAGCGGGCAAGGCCAACGTGGCCTGTCAGGGGACGATCATTGGGCCCAGCGATGACATCGTGAGCATCATCAACAGCGGGCAGAAAGGGCAGACCTTTTGCATCGAAGGGGAACACCGGATCAGCGCGCCCCTGCAACTGCGGTCGGGACAATCGCTGATCGGGACCACGGCCAACTCGCGCATCAGCGGGGCCGTGGTGCTGGGCCCCTGGCAGCCGACTTCAGTCCCCGGCGTCTATTACTACGACGGGCCTTACGCCCAGATCCAACCCCACCAGCAGAAGCAGTTCAGCGACAACGGGGGCAACGTTTGTTACTGGGTGACGACCTATCTGGACGACCTGTTTTTTCGCACGGGGACGAATAATGATCAACGCATCATGCGGGTCTTGAGTGCCACGGAAGTGGATCCGACCCAGGCGGTGACCACCCCCGGGCAAGCGGTGACGGGCGGGGAAGCGGGCCGTTTTTTCTTCGATTACAGCAACCAGCGCATTTATGTGAGTTTGCCCAACAACCAAGACCCCAACACGGTGACGGTGGATCTGGGCATCAGCTTGAACAGTCCCCAGGGCGATTCGTTGCTGTACGGGGCGGGACAGAGCCAGGTGACTTTGCAGAACTTATTTTTGGAAAAGAGCATGGATTACGGAGTGTACGCGGGGCTGGGATGGACGTTCAAGGACATGACGGTGCGGTTCAATCACAACATCGGCGTGTACGCCCTGATCGGCACGGTGGCGCAGCCGGCCCTCATGGATGATACCTGGTTGACGAACAACGGGCGGGCGGCGCTGGGGGCGGGGGCCTCCACGAATCTGACCATCACCAACAGCGAAATGTCCTGGAACAACATTGCCAACTTCCGGGTCACCGACGGGGTCACGGGGAGCGGCGCGTGTTCGCACGGCTATAAGGATGCGGGCGCCTTCCACATTTTCCATGTGATCGGCAGCTCCTCTCAACCCGCGGTCACCATCGACCACCTGTGGAGTCACGATAATATCGGCGACGGATTATGGTCGGACGGAGGGACACAATATACCCAAATCACCAATTCCAGATTGAACGGCAACGAGCGCTTCGGCTACTTTCACGAGGTCAGCTGCCAAGTGGGGTTCCGGGGCAACACCCTCTACGACAATGGGTATCCGCTGAAGAACCCCGACATCACGGGCGGAGGCGTGGAAGTGAGCGACTCCAACTACGGCACCTTCAGCTCCAATCTCATCTACGGGAACTTTCCTGGCTTTGCTTTTCATCTCACCCTCCAGGCAATACACGGCGATATGGAGATGAACAAGTGCTTGAATGCGCAAAATAGCGACGACACCACCGGCTCTCTCAAATCCAACCACGTCGTGAGCAATGTCATTTATCAATGTTCTGGTGATACATCGATCGGGAAAGTCTGGGGCAAGGGCGGGTCGCTGAACTCTCGCGGCAACCAATATGAGTTCAACCAATATCACCTGTCGGATTCCAGCTCCAACTGGTTTGCCGATGCAGACAGTACACATCATTACATACCGCAGGACTGGAACACTTGGCAGCAGGAGAACCATGACACCCATGGCAGCTTAACAGTCGGCTGCAACCACTAGTGACGGTTCTGCTATTTAAAGATCAGGGGATGACTTCTGGGGTCGGATGGGGTTGAAAAGCAGAGACTTCTTGACCGGATTCAGGTGTAAGGAAGGGGGGACGAGATGCAGAGAACTCCTGTGAAGTGTATCTAGTCTGTTTCCATAGTCGTAGTGCCAGCATCGGAAACAGATTGGGCCGCACCTTTGTGACGGAGTATTAGCGCCGCAATTCGAGCGGTAGTGCGGAAGTTCTCAATTTCAAAGTCCTCGATCGCGATAGGCGTGCCAAACTGTTGTTCAATCTGTAAGAGCAGCTCGACAAACTTTTGCGAGTCAAGGATACCAGTTTCAAATAAGTCGGATTCCTCCGACGGAGCTTCCACATGCAGCTTGTCATTAATCAAGCTTGTGAGCTGGGCCTGAACTTCCTGGTAACCAGAATTGTGCATATAAGGAACACTCATCGTCGCTTGAGGAGACGAGTCGAACTGATCGCCTGCCTGCAGAACAGCTCATCAGCACAGCAAGGAGAAACCTTGCGACACCCGCCGCTGAAACGCTCCTGTCGCTCGCCCCTGCCACCTCTCCGCGGTTCTCGGCTGTGATGCTTACATGCCGTATCTGCGTACGCCTTGTGAAACTTATGATCTAACAGCGATCGCCTCTTGCGAGGCATTAAAAAGCGGATACCCGAGCCTGGTTAGGACACTGCCTGCATGCTGCTCGAACAATTCGATCTGAGATTGGTTGAGTTTTCCGCGCCAACCCTCCACCGAGCCGCTGCGTACGAATGTATCTTTCCCCGACGGCAGTTGCGGTGTGCGGCGCTCCTTCTCACGCATCTGGCTGATCGAATTGCTGGTCAAAGCTCTCTGGATGGTATCCAGATTCACCCTGATGCCGAGAAAGTCGCAGATGCGTTGGAACGAGCTTTCGGGATTGCGTCGCAAGGCTTCGTATTGCACCAGCAGAAAGCTGGTGGTACCAGCAATCGGGGAATCCAGCCAAGAGTTTGCGTGTCGTTGCCACGGCCCAAAGCCGTTGACCTTTCCGCGAGCACCCACGAACCCAGCGACAAACTGGTCAAAGTCCTTGCGATACAAACCTAACGACGTTAAATAGGCGTATTCGGAAAGCAGCACGTCACGCCCGTCCCGAACCAGATAGAGGGCACGCCGATACTTCCCTCGATATTGTTCATGGCTGCCCACTAATCGCCCCCCTCCAGGTAAGAGTGGGATTCCATGGCTTAAACGCTGAACTCCGCGGAGCGTAGAGTTTACAGCCTCGAAGCTGGCTTCGCGACCGGTGAGGATTTCGTAGAGAACAAAGCGGGTCCACGTGCTCCCTGATCTTGGATAGGAACCAAAGAATATGTCCGCTGGACGAAGACCCATATGTCGGATCCAGCTAAGGGGTGTGCGCAGCTTTGTCTTGGACAGTAAGTAGCCAAGGCGGCCGAAATCAGTGGCCGGTTTCTGGGGCAAAACGGAGCTATTTGTATCTTTCCGCGACACAAAGGCCGCAGTTGATTGCTCTCGCCGCCGATGAGCTTGGGCCATTCCGGAATTCCTTTTTACGCTTGTGGTATGTCCTAGTTTCTTTTCGTACATACAGCCTTCGCCCCCTGAGTTTGCATTCCCGACCTTTCAGATACAGAACTCCTCCCATCCGTCCAGCGAATCACGGCGGCCTGAGAATCACGGTACCCTAAAGTATTACGGAGGGCACGCAACTCCATCGGGGGTCCTGGCGGCGCGAAGTAGCACAAACGATCAAAGTATAGGAAAAGCTGCAGATGCTGCAAGGGAACGAAAGCACACGGGGCAGAAGTCTCTAGTGCGCTCGGGAGTGGCTCCAGAAATGCAAGAACGCGTCCGTTCGGATCCGATGAGAAGTGCCAATTCGGCGTGTTGCCCAAGCTACTGCCACTACTGCAGGTTGAGCAGCCCAGCTTGAGCTCCGCACCCCGTTGTCAATAAACTACTCCGGCGAAGTATTTTGCGCTTTCCGGCTATATGCGATCAAGTTGGTGGCGAATAGACCGAATGCTTTGACCTCTGCCCCTGGAAACATTCCCCGCAAGTCGTTCGCCGAAAGCACCCGCAGCGGTTCCCACTTGCGCATATGTCCGAAAGAGAAGTGAATCGCGATTCTTTGCATGCTCTCCGGAAGCCGATGATAAAACGGGAAATAGGTGTGTGGATCCAGGAAAAAGCCCCGGTTGGGTGTTGCCAGGAAATATCCGAGTCTGGCTACGCGTAGAGTTTCTCGCGCGAACATCTCCTGTCGTTGCCGATCCCCCACGTGCTCAATCACCGCGTTGGAGAAAACCCAATCGAAGCTCTGGTCCGGATACGGCAGAGCGCATCCGTCCGCAACCTCGAACTCCACGTTCGGCAAGAGCGCTTTTTTATTCCCGGGGTCAAGATTGACTACTACCACGCGGCGGAAGAGCGACCGCAGGTCGTCATACTCTGCTGAGAATCCCACGGAGCCGCCCACGTCCAGCAGGGACATAGAAGGGTCGGGCTGCATAATCTGGATCGCCACACGGGAACGCTGAGCTCGTAACCGGTGGTGAATGGGATCGGTAGCTTTGAAGATGATCGAACGAAGCATAAGAATGAAGGGCAAAGCACGCTTTACAGCATCTTCTCGACCCCAGCCAACCCGAGGGCGCGAATGGGCCCGTTGCTCCTTTCCTGCGAGGGCGCTGGCAGAAAGGTACCTTTCCGGCAGCTTAGACCATAAAGCAGAATCGATGATCGGGCAAGGGGTGAAAGGTTTATAGAAGGACGACAGGTTGATCGCGTAGTTCTTAAACGCCTGCCAGACATCGGCAGGGCTCAGTCGTGCTGCTACTCTTTGCGAAGAACGGACGGAGATCCGAAACCAGCAGCCCTACTATGTTCCGTTCCCCGACAGCGGGACGGTCTGTGGACTGGTAGGGTCATCGTCGCTAATGCTGACTTTGGCCGACCGTGTTCCTTTGACCGTAGGGATAAAAGTAACAGTGATGGTGCACTTACTCTGCGGAGGCACACTGTTGCCACAATTATTTTTCTGAGCGAAGTCTGCGGCATTGGTCCCGGTAATGTTGATGCTACTGATAATCAGTTTGCTAGCGCTGAAATTCGTTAGGCCGGCAATTTGCGGCGGACTGGTCGTGCCTACCATCATCGATCCGAAGTTAAGATTGGTCGGCGTGAAATAGAGAGGACGCTGGGTGAATATGGACAAGACGCCGTTTTATCGCATCTATGCCGAGCAGGCTCAATTGCCCATTCGTTACAAATCCCCCGACGCTGATTGGGAAACCCGATTCCATGCCCGCAAACGTCAGTGGTTTGTGAAAAGTACCGTCTCCGTTACCCAGCAATATGCTTAAACCTGCCGCGATGTCAAGTTTGCCATCGCCGTTGAAGTCTCCAACGTTGATGGACCCGCCGGCACCGCTCGGGATGCTCGCGCTTTTCCGAAAAGTGCCGTCGCCGTTTCCCAGCAGCACCGAAACGCCCTCGGTGACCAGATCCAACTTGCCATCACCGTTCACGTCAGCCGTGGCTACAGAATCGCCTGCGAACGGCACAAAATAGGACACCAAGTGGTAGCCACCGTTGCTCAGATATACATCAATGAGGCCCTTCCCACTAGAGTTCGTGCCTGCGACTGCTATGTCCAGCTTCCCATCGCCATCGAAATCACCGATAGCAGGGGGCCCCTTGGGCTTGTGCAATGGATAGGTACCGTGGCCAACAGATCCCTCGAAAGTGCCGTCGCCTTTGCCCTGCAATATGCCAAAACAAAATCGTCCGAGGCAGTCACCCTCTGAGTCGAAAGACACGAAGTAGAGGTCCAGCGTCCCGGCGCCTTCGAAATCAGCGGCACTGAGAACAGGAATGCCTTTATCGAGAAAAACGCCGGTTTTCTTGGTGAAGGTCCCGTCGCCTTTGCCGAGGAATGCATTCACGATGGGGCTAAGATGATTTACTTCTTTACTCATGACAGCCAAGTCCAGCTTTCCGTCGCCATTAAAGTCACTCGCGGTCATCGTGAGGACAGTTGTTATTTTCAAAGTGGTCACAACCGGCGGTTGGAATGTTCCATTTCCCTTTCCTAGAAAAACCTGAATCGTCTTTCCACTGGCCACGGCAAAGTCCAACAAGCCATCGTTATTGAAGTCGCCCACTGCAATTGGCCCAGGATTATTCGTAATATTCTGAATACTTCTCGGTAAGAAGCCCACTCCCTTAGCCGCAGTACGAATGGGGAAATAGACCACGTTCGACTGGACTTCGCCGATGCCGAGATTCCCCACCGCCACCCAGCCAAAGCCGGGCTTGGCGATATCGGCGGCGCTGATCTGAGCCTGCACTTGACTGCTCGACACCACCGTCGAGGGTCGCAGCGATCCGTTCCAATAGACCTCAGCGTTCGATGTGAAGCCTGTGCCGTTGATGTTGAGAGTGAATCCCTTGCCGCCCGGCGCGGCGCTCGCCGGAACCAGCGGCTGACTGAGCAACGGGATAGGATTCGATTGCCCCAGCAAAAGAGTGTTGGTGAGAATCAGGAGGACGGAGACGAATGCGGGCCTCTTCATGACACACCTCAATTGCGGACGCGGTCGATTGTACTCCTCTCAACCTCGAATTCGGGACTATGCCAAAGAACGCACCTGTGGCCGCGCCCATGGCCTATTTCCCGTTCAGCGGCTGGAAAGACAGCTTCTTCGGAGTGCTGCACGGACAAGGCCGCGACGCCGTCGAATTCTACACCGAAAAAAAAGTAGTCGTCGAACGCTGGGCCCAAGATCACTCACGCAAATTTTAGATTCTGTGACCCCTGTGGTAAAGGTCCTTTCATGGAGAAAGAAAATTCCCCGGCCGGCTCTGCCGAAACCTATGCAAGCTAGGCGCTCGCAAAAGCAGCACCCATGATTTCCTTCAGGCTCGCGTTAACTCACCCCCCACTTGCTCACTGGGCCATACAGGTCCTTGTTGTTACCGGGCCATAAATATCGAAATCCGTAGAGGTGCCGATATAGACCTGTCCGTTGGCAATGGTGGGCACGGAAAAGGTCGTCGCCGCACCCGGTTGGTCCACCTGAACGTGGTTAAGGTGACACTGCCCGGTATCGTACAGTTTGCTTAAGTCGTCCGCCTTAAACGCGTAGAGGACCGGCGCGCCCACTCCGCCCAGGTACTTGAGGCCCAGACGACGCCAGTATTAAGGGTTGTGCCACTGGACGAAACCGAAGGAGTTGCCGAGTAGCCCAGATGTGTGGTCCCGATGGGGTCAACATTCGTGCTCGCCGCTGCCGCACTGCACACGGGTCCTGGATTGCAACTGCTCGAGACGGGATATCTCTTCAATTCATCGTAAGTTCCCGCGAGGTAGAGCTCGCCCTGATCGCCACTCGAGACCGTGCCACTCCAGAAAGCGGGAGTGCTTCGGGCCGTACAGGCCCCTCCGGTACAGTTGCTGCCGGTGCTGAACTGAAAGCTCTCAGTGTTGTTATTCGGGTTCAAGCATTTATTGGCGCAATTTTGGGGAGGAGTACCCGTACCGCAGTTGGGGTTGGTGCCGCCGCCGTTGTAGCCTCCGGGCGAGGTGCGGTCCATCACCCACAGGTAGTTTCCCTTGTCTGCCTTAAGGGCAAAGAACTGGGGCGGCGAAAAGGTGCTCTCGGGAATCGCGAGTGTGCCGCCCGAGCCAAAGTCCCAGTCATTAAAAGGGTTGCTGCAGCCGCGCCAGAACTGGTCGGCCGGAGTAAAGTAGAAAGGCTGAGGGGAAACGGTTTGAGCGCCCAGATCGGGTCTCAGTTTGAGGAAACTGTCCGCGGCGTCGGTATTGGGCGACTGCGGTTGGTCCAGGTCGAAATCGCCGTCACCGGTGCTGAAGTAGATGTGGTAGCCGCCGTTGGCGTCCTTCGCCGACATCAGTCCGGCGCCGCCTTGCCAGATGCCGCCGCGCCGCTTGCCGTTCACGCCGTCCGTTGTTTCGTACGATAGAGGCGTCGTTGTTAGGTTATGACCGTTGTAGGCCCAAATCCATCCGTTTGGGTCGCCAGAGGCTCCATCCATCATCGAGAAGGCGGCGTAAACCATGTTGTCTCCCTTGGTCTTCGTGCTGTCCAGAAAGAGAAGTCCAGGCCGCTGGATATGGGCGCTTGAGAATGCGCTCCCCGTCAGATCCTTACCACAGCCAGAGGGACAGATCTGGACGTGGCCGCCGTTGGCCTCAGACAAATTCGTGATATCCAGTGCCCAAAGTCGGTGGTAAAAAACGTTCGTGCCGCCCTGTCCGCAGCCGGGGCACTCCGACTCCGCCACGGCGTAGAGTGTGCCAGTTGTGGGGTTGGTGCCAGTAATCTCGATAACGGGCGTTCCTAGAATTCCGACGGTGGGGTTGATCAAGCAGTTTCCCGGGATGTGATGACAGTTAACGGCACCCTCGCCGCTGCCACTTGGGATCAATTGTTTTTGTCCACCTCTACCACTCACAATCGTGCAATTGGTCGCGTCGATGGCGTACACGCTATCGTTTTGTGTGACAACATAGGCGATTGTCTTGCGCGTTGTCTGACCCTGAAACAAGACATCAGTCACCACTAAGGGCTGGGCGTAGATCTTGCCGTCCAGTGCACTGTTGACGCAAAGCCTGCCGAACATATTTTGTGTGACGTTGGATTGGGTCAGGTGGGTTTCATTGGGGTTCTGCCCAGTCCTTCCAATGTCGTTGTGCCAAGTGGTGACACTCTGTGCATGTAACTCCCCGGAGCCGATCATCCCCGCCCAGAGGAACCCTACCAGCAAACTGCGCGTCATCATTACCCAAAGTCTTTTCATAATTCCTCCCTCCAACTACAATTTAAAAACGATATCGCGCCCATAGCCCGCGACCCAGACGTTCGCCTCGTCAAAGGCAATGCCGCCCACATCACCATCCATGACCTTTTGCAGCAATAGAGATCCGTCGCTCGGTCGCACCTCGACGATGTAGGGCCCCCCTCCGCTGATCCACAGGTTCTCCCCGTCAAACGCCATACCGATCCCAGTGGCGTTGCCGATGTTGAACGTGCCCAGCACCTTGCCGTCGCTAGCCCGCAACTTGGTCACTGTGCCGCCGTTGTTCGGTACCCAGATGCTCGCTCCGTCGAAAGCTAGGGCGCCAAACGTCGACGGTACCTTGAATGTTCCCGCCTGCTTCCCGTCCAGCTTGAATCGGGTCACGCTGTCAAAGTTGGACACCCAGATGTGGATGCCGTCGAACACGATTCCGCTAGGCGCTCCGTTGTCGGGGAACGTGCCCAGCACCTTTCCGTCGCTGGCCCGCAGCTTGGTCACCGAGGCACCCTGGCTGTTGGTCACCCAGATCGACTCTCCATCGAAGGCCAAGAAATTCGGCACTTTACCCACAGCAAACTCGCCCAAGTTCTTGCCATCGCTGGCCCGCAGCTTGGTCACCGTGTTCGGAAAGCTGTTGACTACCCAAATATTGGCACCGTCAAACGCCAAGCCCATGGGCGCGCCCCCCACTGGGAAAGTGCCCAGCACTTCGCCATCGTTGGCCCGCAGCTTGGTGACGGTGTTGTCCCCGTTGTTGCTCACCCACATATTTTCCCCATCGAACGCCAAGCCATAGGGCTGCTCACCCACTTTGAAACTCGTGGTCAGGTTGGCCGGATACCACTTCAGTAGCGCCACCCTCAGCGGGTTCACCGGCGGCGTGTTGTTGGCAGGCGGTTGCGTTCCCGGCATACCTGCCTCCTGCGCACGGCTAGAAATTAAATTCACGCCTGCTACCATCGCCAGCGCTAGCGCTAAACAGATTCCCATCACTACGCGTTTCATGGTCCGTTACCTCCGACAAATGTGCTGAACATGTTATCTCACTTCGTCTGCCATCTAGCGAAAAATGCTTTTAAAAACCGGCCATCGTTAGCGGGGCCAAGCTAAGGTACCGCCAAACTGGTTCTGTGTGACGTTGGATTGGGTGAGAACGGTTTCACTGGTGTTCTGCCCTGTCCTCCCGATGTCGTTATGCCAAGTGATAACATTCACCGACTGGGCATGCAGCACCGGAGCGAGCGGTGCTGCGGAAAGAACTATCAGCAAACTCGGAGTGATTACCGCGCGAAGTGGCTTCATAACTCCTCCTGGATCTACAATTTGAAAACAATATCGTTCACATACCCCCCTGCCCAAATATTGGCCCCGTCGAACGCAAGACCAGAGAGATCGCCCACTAAGCGCTTTGCTAACAGGACGGTGCCATCGCTGGGCCGCACCTCCGCGATATAAGGCCCGGCGGTGAGCCACAGGTTGACTCCGTCAAACGCGATGCCGGACCCATCCGTACCAATGTTGTAGGTTGCCAGCACCATTCCGTCGCTGGCCCGTAGCTTCGTCAAGGTTCCGCCGTTGCTGGGTACCCAGATGTCCGACCCATCGAAGGCCAGAGCGGAAAACGACGTCGGCACCTTGAATGTTCCCGCCTGCTTCCCGTCTAGCTTGAACCGCGTGACGCTGTCAAAGTTGGACACCCAGATGTGGGCGCCATCGAATAGGATTCCGCTAGGCGCTCCGTTGTCGGCGAACGTGCCCAGCACTTTGCCGTCGCTGGCCCGCAGCTTCGTCACCGACGCGCCTTGAGTGTTGGTCACCCAAATCGCCTCGCCATCAAAAGCGGCATTAAACGGAACCTTGCCCACAGCAAACTCGCCCAAATTCTTGCCATCACTGGCCCGCAGCTTGGTCACCGTGTTCGGAAAGCTGTTGACTACCCAAATATTGGCCCCGTCAAACGCCAAGCCCATGGGCGCGCCCCCCACTGGAAAAGTGCCCAGCACTTCGCCATCGTTGGCCCGCAGCTTAGTCACCGTGTTGTCCCCGTTGTTGCTCACCCACATATTTTCCCCATCGAACGCCAAGCCATAGGGTTGCTCACCCACCTTGAAACTAGTGGTCAGGTTGGCCGGATACCATTTCAGCAGCGCCACCCTCAGCGGGTTCACCGGCGGCGTGTTGTTGGCAGGCGGTTGCGTTTCCGGCACACCGGCTTCTTGCGCACGGCTAGAAATTAAACTCACGCCTGCTACCATCGCCAGCGCTAAACAGATTCCCATCACTATACGTTTCATGGTTCGTCACCTCCGACAAATGTGCTGGACATGTTATCTCACTTCGTCTGCCATCTAGCGAAAATTGCTTTTAAAAATCGGCCATCGTTAGCGGGCCGAGCCAAGGTACCGCCAATCGAACATCGGTCACGACCAGCGGCTGGACATAGACCTTGCCATCGACAGCGGCGGAGCATTGTCGGCCAAACTGGTTCTGTGTGACGTTGGCTTGGGTGAGGACGGTTTCACTGGTGTTCTGCCCCGTCCTCCCGATGTCGTTATGCCAAGTGATAACATTCACCGACTGTGCATACAGCGCCGCCGAACTAAGCGTTGCCCCCAGAAGAACTACCAGCAAACTCCCGGTGATCACTGCGCGAAGTGGCTTCACAATTCCTCCTCGTCAACTACAGTTTGAAAACGCTATCCGCCCCCCAACCCGCTACCCAAATATTGGCTCCGTCGAATGCTACGCCTTGCTGGCTACTGTTCAGGGGCCTTTGGAACAACACCTTTCCGTCGCTGGGTCGCATCTCCACTATGTCCCCACCACTGAGCCATAGATTCTCCCCATCGAACGCGATGCCGGAACCGTCGGCATTGCCCGCACCGAAGGTCCCCAGGTTCTCGCCATCGCTGGCCCGCAGCTTGGTCACGGTGCCACCATTGTTCGGTACCCAGATATCTGCCCCATCGAAAGCCAGAGTGAGTAGGCCGCGCGCCACCTTGAACGTACCCGCTTGCGTCCCGTCCCGCTTGAATCGGGTCACGGTGTCGAAATTAGCTACCCAGACGTAAGTTCCATCGAAGACTATTCCTGCGGGCGCTCCGTTGTCGGGGAACGTGCCCAGCACTTTGCCGTCGCTGGCCCGCAGCTTCGTCACTGACGCGCCCTGAGTGTTGGTCACCCAAATCGCCTCGCCATCAAAAGCAGCATTAAACGGAACCTGGCCCACCGCGAACTCGCCCAACTTCTTGCCATCGCTGGCCCGCAGCTTGGTGACGGTGTTGTCCCCGTTATTGCTCACCCACATGTTGGCCCCATCGAAGGCCAAGCCATAGGGTTGCTCACCCACCTTGAAACTCGTGGTCAGGTTAGCCGGATACCATTTCAGCAGCGCCACCTTCAGCGGATTCGCTTGTGGCGCGCCACTGCTGGGCGGCTGTTGTCCAGGCGCGCTGGCTTCCTGCGCGTGACCAGGTTTTGTACCCGTGGCTGCGGCTATGATCAACGACAAAGTGACTATCACCAATAAGCGTTTCATCTGATTACCTCCCCAGGGTTTCGGACCGGAAACAGCTAAGAGGACGGCTCCTAACACCTGGAACCGGACATCTCACTGGACTTCAGCAACGCTCTTGGCAGGCGCTGCTGACCAAAACTGCGTGGAATGTTAGCACGGAGTAGCCCGAGGCAACAGCAAAATCTGGCGGGTAAAAGCCCGTCGGACGGCTCTAGATCGAGAGCCTGGACTCCGACTCGGCGCAGGCGATCAGTTGCTGTACTTGCTGACGATGTTCTTCGGTACGCAGGCTGAACTTTATTCCCATACCGAATCCGGGATGCATGCTTTGCACTTTCCCCAGGATTCGCAATTTCAGATTCTCCGTACGCACTACCAACTCCAAGGGCGTTCCTTCCGGGAAAGTCTCGCTGCTTTCGACATAGCAGCCCCCGGAGCTTACATCGATCAAAGTGCATCGCGTAGGGGCACTGATGTTCGCACGATACACTTCTACACCCAAGCAGCAGCGTCGTCGCGAGAGGTCACGACGATCACCGGCTGCGACCGACAGCAACCCCAATCCCGCCGAAAGTCGCTCACTGGTGTCGTCGGTTGCGGAAGCACCAGGTGCACTCGCCACGGCAGGGTCTCGCTGTGTTACTGGATTCGCTTGCAGCCAATTCTTCAATGCTCGGCGCGACACTTGGGGAACGTCAGCAAAGCGAATGCCCGCCCGGCCCGCGGAATCCTGCCACATTACCTCGCCGGACAGCCGAACTAACGAAGAATTTCCCGGCAGCGAAAACTGAAAATATACTTTGCACGCGGGTGGCAATTTGCTGCCGGTGCGCAAGGCCATCCCTTCCTCACTCAAATCCACCAAGGCAGCAGGAACATCTTCCTTCCCGGAGTAGGCCACGGACGCCTTGGCCTCGACAGCGATGCGGGGGCCAATCCGTCTTTCACGCTGCATCAAGCCGCGGGCCGCGCGCATGCTGTGGGCTGCACGCTCTCGTGAAATCGGTTTGTAAAGTGCAAAGCTCGCGCCTTTGGAGAAGATTTCACGAACGTTGTTGCTGCTACCTACGATGGCAATCACCACGGTAGTCTTGTTTATGGCCTCGCTGCGGGTGTGAACGATCAATTCCATCGCAGCCGCTTCCTGGTGGCAATCGAGAAGGACCGCATCGAAATGCTGGTCATCCAGACGGGCCTGGGCCATAGGCAGGTTTCCGCAAGTTTCCACCGCGATCCCCAGATCTTGCAGAATCCGGGTGAGCACCTGAATTGCCTGGGCGTCCGCGCACACGAGTAGGGATGTGAGCGCCATAGTCACGAACATGTTAGAGCACGCCGGGAACCCGTCACAAGTTACCTGGGTCACGGCCCCGATACGGCCATTACCTTGGTCATCTGGAGTTTCACGGGGTAACCGGTTATGGTGCGCATAGAGGGCTACTCCATTGGTGCCGCCTCACATCCGTGGCCTTCTCTCTGCTCTCTTTAAGTTAAGGATGAACGAATCATGTCTCCAAAAACCGCCAACTGGATCGTTGCCGCAGGCGCACTTTTGATGTTCATTGGTCTGCTCATGCTGCCCGCCGCGTTCGGCGAGCACCCTGATGCCGACATGCGAGACCTTGGGGCCAGCCAGTTCTCCCTGGGCGCTCTGGTGATGGCAACTGGGGTGTATGTAAAGGCGCGACTGACGCAAGCTGCGCTCGCCCCCGGGGAAGGCAAGAAAGAATCTGCGCCCTCGACTACCCGCGTCCGCGGTGGATGTGACCTTTGCGGTACTGAAGTTCCGATGGTCCAGTGCAAGATCCACCAGCTTCATCTTTGTGGAACTTGTCTCGGGCAACATTATGATGTCCGCTCGTGCTCCTACATTCCAACTACTCGAGTTACATCCAAAGGCAGTAGGAACTTAGCCACAAAAGCTCGCGCCGGAGCATAGGCCCGAGCGCGCCAAGATGCCAAACTTACCAAAGTTACCTGGTCAAATTACGTTACGTAAGGCCAGTGCTGCCTCGTTGTCCTTTGGTACTTTGACGCTCCTCCTTACCCTCCATACGATGAGCTTGCATGCGGGTTAAGCCAGCGGCGTTTCCCGTGGCGAAGCGCCTCCCCAACGGCGTAAAACGCAACGTAGAGTGCCGGCTTATCCCCCTGAGATTAAGGCTTTTGTGCACGGGTCAGCGAGCTTGCGGATAGGACTGACACGAGGGGGGCTCCCCAAGGGACTCCCCGAAGAAAGATTGGTTTATGGATATACGCAGGATGCGCGGTTTCTCGTTGATCGAAATGATGGTGGTGATCGCCCTGATCCTCATCGTATCGGCGTTCGCCTTAATGTCCATTCAGCCAGCGCTGAAACAGGGACGTGTAACTCAGGCATACAACACCACTTTGATGACGATGCGACAAGCGCGTGACATCTCGATTGCGCAACGCCAAATTTATTTCGTTACGTTGAGTAATGCTGCAGTGCCCAACAGTATCACGATCACCCAAGGATCGACGGGCACAGTAACGGCGACTTATTTCCTCCCCACGGACGTTGCATTCGACGCAGAGCCGGGCCTTCCCAATTCGGCTGTTGCTCCCCCAACGACACCCGATGGTTTTGGAATCGGTACGACTGCCATTGATTTTGATCAAGGCATCGCCGCTGGGGCAAAGAACGTGGTCTATTTCTATCCTGACGGCTCGGCTGCAGACGCGCTCGGCAATGTCAATAATGGGGTCGTTTACCTGGCCCGGCCCGGATTTATTGACAGTTCGCGCGCCATCACATTGTGGGGCGCTACCGGCCGGCTGCGGGGGTGGCAAGCGTACAAGAGCGGGGCAAAGTATTACTGGAGGCAACAGTGAACGCTGATCTAGATACTGCCTTCCGAACACGGAGCAGGAAGAACCAGCGGGGTTTCAGCTTGGTTGAGGTCATGATTTCCATCGTCATTTTGGTCGTCGGACTGGTCAGCATGCTGGGTGTTTTCGGGATCGCGATGGCGGCCACGCAAACCTCGCAGCAAAACGGCACCGCCAAGCAGCTAGCCAACGAGGCCGTAGAAAGCATCTTGACCGCACGTGAAACTGCGAACGTAACCTGGGACCAGATTCAGAACACGGGCGTGGTGGGCGGCCTATTTGTCCCTGGGTTCGTACCCGTAAATTGCGCCGGAGTTGACGGAATCGTCGGCACCGCCGACGACGCAGCATGCGGACCGCAGATTCTGGAACAACCGGGACCTAATGGAGTCTATGCCGGTGCATGTCCTCCCGACGTGTGCACGCCTTTGACTAACTTCCAGCGCCAGATCCAGATTCTACCGGTATTCCCCGTCGGCGGTCTCGTTCCCATACCCACGCTGCGGCAGCTGACCATTACTATTCAGTACAACACTCCCCAGTTCAAACTCCCTCGGCAATACGTTCTCAACACTTTCATTTCGCAATATCGGTAAAGAGGAAATCATGGGGTGTACACAGACAAATTCCGGCCGCGGTTTCACCTTGATCGAACTCCTGGTCTCCCTTGCTCTGGGCATGCTCGTGATTGGCACCGCAGTGAAATTGTTCAGCCAGGGGATGGCTGCGACTTTCGTGGTTTCGCAGCGGGCGGAGATGCAGCAAGATCTTCGTTCTGCCTCCAACCTGTTACTGAAAGATATCAGCCTGGCGGGCGCTGGCATGCCTGCCGGACAAACCGTGGCCCTGCCCGCGGGAGGTGCCGCACCGCTCTATGGCTGCGATCAAGTGGGCAACTGCATCCCGGGAGGTGGCATTGCGTATCCATGCACGACGAACGTCGGCCCGTGTTTCCCAACTTTGTATGGAATCATTCCCGGTTGGCGGTTGGGAATCGCAGTGCCCGGCAACCCCACCCGGAGTGATGTGATCACGGTCGTCTATGCCGATACTGTCTTTGCTCTGAATTGTTATGGTGTCACGTTCCCGGGGGGCGGCGCGGTCAATCCAGTAACATTCACCGCACCGGCTCCGGTGCCGCCAACTTGTGTTCTACCACCAGGTTTGGTAGCTCCGCAGGCTGTTGACGATCCAGTCGTCGGTTTGCAGGCAGGTGATTTAGTCTTGTTCCAGAACACGCCTGCCGGCCAGGCGATTGCTGAAGTCTCGAATGCGGCTGGCGGTGGTCCTACTTACACAGTCAATTTCCTCAACGGCGACCCTCTGCAACTCAACCAGACCGCTGCCGCGTCGGGCGATCTAGTGCAGATTGTGGGCGGTGCGAACACTACGGCGACCCGAATCTTTGTCATCTCGTATTACCTGAAACTTCTGCCGGACCCCTTAGGTGTCGGTCCCGGCATACCCGTACTTATGCGACAAGTAAACGGGCACACACCTGTGCCAGTAGCGGAGAACGTCGTAAACCTGCAATTCACCTACGATACGTATGACGCGGCTGGCAACCTTCTCAACGCCGTAGGCAACGCGGGCTGGCCGGGCACGTCCCTGAACTTGATTCGTAAGGTGAACCTCGTCCATTTGACGATTCGTGGCCAGGTGGCAGGCGCGGGAAGTTCCATGATGATTACGAAGGGTTATCAGAGTTTTGATTTTCAGACTTCGATCAGCGCCCGCAACTTGAGTTATCAAAATCGATACTTTTAGAGAATTAGTAAAGACCACCACCAGTTGTTGGTGGGAAGAAATGATGAGAAGGGAATGAAGGAGCACACGATGCGTAGCAGCAAACTTGGTTCACGGGGATTCACCCTGATCACATCCTTGATGCTGATGTTGATTATGTCTGGGGTTGCGATTGGACTGCTCATGATGGTCAACACTGAGACCAAAGTAGGCGGCCAGGATACACAGAACTCCCTGGCCTTCCATGCCGCGGAAGGCGGCATCGAACATATGACCTCGGACCTGGCCAACATGTTTCAGAACATCCAATCGCCCACGGCTGCGCAAATCACAGCTCTGAGTGCGCAGGCCCCCGCCAACACCGCCTTTATGAGCTACCCGGTTTACACGCTGACACCAGCCACCAAGGCGGACGGAAGCCTGGCAACCAACTTCGGGCAAGTTTCGTCCGGACCGTACCAGGGCTTGTATGCACAGATCCTTCCAGTCACGCTGCAAGTAACCGCAACCACTTCGCTCGCGGGACTCGGGACCATCGGAGACGAAGTGAACATGTCGCGCAAGGTTGAAGTTGCGCTGGTGCCGGTGTTTCAGTTCGGCGTGTTTTGCGATGGTGACTGTAGCTTCTTCGCCGGTCCGAATCTGGATTTTGCGGGCCGGATCCACACCAACGGCGACTTGTATTTGCTTGAAGGTACCGGTGGTACGGTAACGTTTCATGACAAAGTCACCGCTTGGGGCAATGTCATTCGCTGGGAACTGGCCAACGGAACCACTGCGGCAGCCACCGCGCATCTGGGCTCGGTGGATATCCTGACCGCTTCTAAAGGCTGCGACGGGGCGAGACCTAACTGCCGCGATATGGGTGCGGACACCACCAACGCAACCGACGAAAGCAGCGTATTGCCCGGCTCGGCGCCCAACACCTGGACCACCGTCGGGCAGAATAATGCATGGCCGGCTCTTTCCGGAGGCACTTACGCTACCTGGATTATTGATGGAAACTACGGGAACCCGGGAGGGACAGGAGCCAGAAGACTGTCCTTGCCTTTTATTAACGGCGCACTCCCCACACCTGGTCAGCCACAGCCTTTTGAAATCATCCGGCGGCCGCCCCCCGGAGAAGCAGCCACCACGCCTCTAGGCGCGTCGCGACTCTATAATGAGGCAGAGATTCGCGTGCTCCTTTCCGATACTCCGGCAGACCTGCCGGGCGGCGTCGGGGATCCCAACAATATTCGGTTAGCCAACGTGCCCGGAAGCAATCCGGATGGCATCGCTGCATCGGTCCCGGCAGGGCTACCAGGCTTGGCCAGCGGCGGCACTTATAACACCTATTTCGCCGCTGGGTCAACGGCTTATCCAGACACAAAATCGTGGACTGGAGCTCTCTTCCCGGCGGCCAACCCGACCATCGGCTCCGATTGGCCGTACGCGCCGCTGCAGCCCATTGCCGCTGACATCACATTCACCAATGATCAGGGCCCCCCAGCTGCACCGCTGACTACGCTCGTCGCGAATACCAATGGCTTGACCAACGCGCCGCCGCCTCTTGTCCTGACCTCTTGCCCGGGCAATCCCCCCGTTTGTCCGGCAGCGCCTGTTCCCTTTTACAATCCCCCGTACCCTTATTACACCGCGCCGGCCGCGGCAAACCTTATCAACACCTGGAATCTGATTGACGGCTATCTGCGCGTCGAGTATCGAACTCCTGGCGGGGGATACGTGCCGGTCACAGCGGAATGGTTGGCATTGGGATTCGCCCGGGGCACGGTTCCTCCTACTGTCCCTGGCGGCAACCCAATCAATCCGAATGCAATCCTGATTTTGCAGGAACCCGCCGATCGCGATGGAAACGGCGTGATTGACGCAAATGGTGCTGGACCAACCGGCTGTGTCAAAGTGGCCGGAGTGTGGAACTGCGTCAAGGCCAAGCCACCCGAGGTTACGGTTGACGTAAAGACAAAGTCGCCATGGTATGGCGATAGCGCTGCAGGAGCCGCGCTAAGCCCCACCATGAACAACTGGTACCCCATCAACTTCTACGATGCCCGCGAAGGCGAACCCCGCGACGCGGTGGGAGGTGGTGCAAATACTTGCACGCCTGCCGGCATCATGAATGCCGTGGAATTGGATGTGGGCAACTTAAAGAGATGGCTAAACGGAGCCATTCCTGGCAGCGGGAACCTGGTGGACTTTACCTTTCAGAACGGATACGTTCTGTACTTTTCTGACCGGAGAGGGATGCTGCCCAGTCCTAACGGAACCCAAGTGGATGCCGCTAACACCAAGACCGGTGACTCCGGTTTGGAAGACTCCATTAACACCGTCAACGCCAATGGCGCGCCGGATGGCGTCCTGCAGCCCGCTCCTCCTGCGCTGCCCCCTCCGGCACCCGTGAAACCGTCTCCAGAGGACGTTAACAATAATGGCCTGCTGGACAACTTCGGAGCTGGCAATATCGGCCTGGGACTGGGCTACGTTGGCGCTCTCTATAACCCAGCGAGTAGCGTAAATAGTCTGATCCGGAACGCTGCCGCCGCTCCTGATCCATACTTAACCGCTGGACGCCTTCCGAGTTGCCTCATTGGTCAGAAAAATTGGGTCAGTGGCGCCCGGCATGTGCTGAAACTCGTGGACGGTTCGCTGGGCAATGTGCCCGTCCGGCTGGATAACGGTCTGGGTGGGTTCACCGTTGCCTCCGAGAATCCGGTTTACATTCTTGGAGACTACAACAGCAGCGCCGCCGATCCCACCTGGCTGGCTCCTGCCCCGCCCGGACCAGAGTCGGTTCACTCCGCAGCCGCCGTGATTGCGGATGCGGTCTCGCTCTTGTCCAACAACTGGTCCGACCTCGCCAGCCTCGCGTCTCCTACGAACATTGCTGGCCGAGCAGCGGTCACAACCTACTACCGGGTCGCCATTTCCGGCGGCAAGAACATGAACTTCTCCACCGTGGGCCTGGCCTGGGCCGGAGGTGACTTCGGCACCGACGGTGGAGTGCACAACTTCCTTCGCCTGCTGGAGAATTGGGGCGGCCAGACCCTCTGGTATAAGGGGTCCCTGGTCAGCATGTACTACTCGACTTATGCCACCGGCGTTGACCGGGACGGCGGCGGTACTACTTATTCTCCACCCACTCGAAACTATGTTTTCGATCCGTTGTTTACGCAACCTCAAAACTTGCCGCCAGGAACACCTCTGTTCCGCGACATTGACAACTTGAGCTACCGGCAAAGTTTCATAGCTCACACCGGGAACTTCTAACCATCACCGAATCAAACCTGCCCCCGGTCCTGCGATGCAGGGCCGGGGCTTTTCATGTTTGAGGACCGCATCAGCCCCCCATGTATCATGTTGCCTTCATTGTTGGTCTTCTCGGAGGTCAGGCTTGGCAAGAATCAGCGCAATTTTCTGGGACGTAGGCGGCGTACTTCTGAGTAACGCCTGGGACCGTGAGCAGCGTCGGCTGGCGCTTGCGCACTTCGGACTCGATGAAACCGAGTTCGACGATCGCCACGAAATGCTGGTCTCCTCCTTCGAGCGCGGAAAGATCAACTTGAAGCAATATCTGGAACGCACAATTTTCTACCGCCCCCGGCCCTTCACTCTGGATGCTTTCAAGGACTACATGTTCTCTTTGTCTCAGCCGATTGATGGGACGCTGGATCTGGCGAAACAATTGGCCGCTTCAGGTAAGTACCGCATGGCGACCATCAACAACGAATCCAGAGAATTAAATTTATTTCGCATCCAGAAGTTCGGCTTGCGGGAGGTCTTTGATTTGTTCGTGAGTTCCTGCTTCGTCGGCCTGCGCAAGCCAGAGGAAGGAATCTACCGCCTGGCTCTCGAAATCACGCAGCGTCCTCCGGAGGAATGCTGCTTCGTGGACGATCGCACCCTGAACTTGGAAAGCGCTGCGCGTCAGGGAATGCACGTGATCCAGATGCAAAACGCAGAGCAGTTGCGCGAGGAGTTCGCGAAACTAGGAATCGCTGCGTAAGGCTTTTGAAAAGGGTGTGGGTTCAGCCACACCGTCCGCATCCAGCAGTGTTCCGCTTCCAGCCGCTGAGGGGCACTACGCTCGATCCAATGTTCGTTAATTTAATCGGACATCTTCTACAGTGGGTTCCGACGGCCGGGGGGCCCCGACTTGGAATCTGATTCCGCTCCAGCACCTAAACTCAAGTCGCTCGACCAGCAGTCGGCGAGGATCTTCCAATCGCCAGCCTGTCGTGCCAGGGTAAGAAGATACTTGCCGCGTTCTTCCCGCCGCTTGCCCATGAATGGGACCAGCATCTTGCACCTCCCGGCTTCATAAGCGATATCGCCGAAGATCTCCACCCGCAGCGGTTCCATCTCGACATCCCCTAACCCCGCGTCGAGCACGCCAAAGAAAAACTCGCGGATGGGCGCGATGCCTCGAACCATGGGCACATTGGGACGAAGTACAACGGCATCTGCCGCATAGAGGCTGATTAGGTCATCGAGGTGTTTGGTATTGCAGGCCAGCGCCCAATCCTGGGTCAGCTTGCGCACGGCTGCTTCCGCACGAGTGAGTGACACTCCGCCCACTTGGGTGCGGGCGCGCGTATCGCGCCCCACCGCTGTAGAAGCCATGGCGCGCGGCTCTGAACCGGCGCCTATCGTGCCTCCCTCCTGCGAAGAGAAATAATGGTGGTGGTAATGATGATGATAGTGGTGTTGTCCGCTAGCATGGGTTGCCGGGCGTGTGCCGACTGAAGGCGACGATTCCTTCTCTCGCGATGCCGCTTCTTGCGGCACGCCACAGATGGCGCAGAAGCGGTTCTCCGCCGGGTTTGGGCTGCCACAAGCGGCGCAAATTCGAGACTCAACCGCTTCCGCCATGGTTCCGAGAGATCCATCCGCGTCCACTTGTGACGCGAGACGCTGTACCGCTTGAAGCGCTGCCGCAATCGCCTCCGTTCCCGGTTTGGGGTGATGCAGGTCCTGTTTCAAGCGACGAAAGAAATCATCCACTGCGGCATTCTGCGCCAATTCACCTTCCGCTGGAGACTTGCCACTCGATCCTATTTGCTTCTCAGGATTCATATGTGTGGAATCAGCGATTATTCTAGACGAAAAGCGATTCTAGCGGCTGGAAAACTCGATCTTGGCTTCGGTCTCGGTGGCAGCGCCATTACACATCGCGGGGCGATAACGCCACGCCCGTACGGCGTCAAGAATGGTGCGGTCTTCTACTGGGCCTGCGCTCTCCAGAATGAGTGGAGAATACACGTGGCCATCGATGCCGATGATGAAACTGACCTTCGCGCGCGTGTTCGAAGCAACAATGTCAAGCAACGGATTGGGCGTGGCCAAAGGCTCGGCGGGCGCCGAGGCCTCGCAACGCGCTTGTACTCGGGTGCCGAGCGCGGTGGTTAAGTCCGGATCATGGATGGTAGGAGCCCACACCCGATTCTCGCGGACCGCCAGTGATAAATTCATTCGGTTTACTGGCCGCGTCGTGGCGACTCCCGCTAGACAGGTGTTACAGATCACAGCTCCAAGATAGACCAACCTTATTATTATGCCGTCTTGCATGACTCACCAGACGGGCCGGATGGTGGAAAATCCCGAGCGCAGGCCCGCTTGGCCAAGGGCAATCGAAAGGCCAGCGTGGGAGTCTTTCATCTTATTGAGAATGCATATGCTTACGGGGACTTCGCAATGGACGCCTGGGGTTGAGATGAAAACCATTGCAGCTTACCGGCACGCAAATGCGATGCGGATGTCCGCTAACCAGGAGGGGGCAAGCGCAAACAAGTATTAGCTATGAATCCAGGTATGTGGGCCCGGGATTACCCACGTCGAGTGGCCACTTATTTCGTTGCAACGCAGAAGCCAGGCTCATATCAGGTAGCGATGTACTAGCTTCGCTATCATGCTCCGCCAGGAGTGGAGCTACCAAACGCAACGCCTCTACTTCATCACGTAGGCGCACAACACTTCTCTCTTTTTCGCGCAGCACTTCATATATGTTTTTCATTACGGTCAGGCTCCAGAAACTGGATCCACAAAAGCCCACACAACTTCAACAAAAGTCTTCGCATCGCATAGGATTTTCGCGATTGTAATATACAAACAGATAAACTGCTATCGCCATGGGGGTAACCAGTATGAGCCATAGCGGTTTGAACTGGAATCGATTGGACGATGGAGGCCGGGCGTCCTCGCCGGCGGGGTGAACCGCGCCGCCGGCGGCCAGGAACACACATTGCGAGGCTGAAAGTTTGCGGCTTTCCGCTGTCCGTGTTATTCCTCCTTATTGCTGGATTCGGCCATGCACAATCACAGCACTGACGAGCTCTTTCTCCGCCGGACACTCGATTTGGCCCGGCTAGGCACTGGCTTGGCTTCGCCCAACCCTTGCGTGGGTGCCGTCATTGTGGACACAAAAGGGACCGTCGTCGGAGAAGGTACGCACCTCTACGACAGTCTCAAGCACGCGGAAACCCTGGCGTTGGAGCAAGCTGGAGAAAAAGCCCGCGGCGCGACTCTTTATGTCAATCTGGAACCATGTTCGCGCCAGGGGCGCACTGGCAGCTGCGCCGATGCCGTCATTGCCGCCGGAATTTCCAAGGTCGTCGCCTGCATGCAGGACCCGAATCCTCAAGTCAACGGCAACGGCTTTGCACGCCTGCGCAGCGCCGGAATTGAAGTATCCACCGGAGGCCTGGAAGCGGAAGCGAAGATAATTAATGAGACTTTCGCTAAATATGTGCGCCACAAGATTCCGCTGATCACACTGAAGGCAGCCATGACCCTCGATGGCAAAATCGCGCCTCCGCACTTCAAGTCACGCCGGCCTCATGTCGAGTGGATTACCGGAGAAGTTGCCCGCGCTCATGTGCAGGAACTCCGTCATCAAAGTGATGCAATTCTGGTCGGAGTAGGCACCGTCATCACCGATGACCCGTTGCTCACCGACCGCAGCGGCCGTCCACGGCGGCGGCCTCTCCTGCGTGTCGTCCTCGATTCGCGGTTGCGTCTGCCACTCGATTGCCAGTTGGTGAGGACCGCTCAGGATGATGTCCTAGTACTTTGCTCTTTCGCCGAAGAGAAGAAGAAAAAGCAATTGTTGAAGCTCGGCATTCACGTCGAGCAGTTGCCAAGAGCAACCGCAGACGGCCACCCTGATCTTTCCGCCGTAGCTAGCTTCCTTGGAGAGATGGAAATCACCAGCTTGATGATCGAAGGCGGCGCCATGGTCAACGGTGCTGCGTTGGCCTCGGGCATCGTGGACAAGATATTTTTTTACTACGCACCTAAAATTCTAGGGGGTACAGATTCCATTTCTTTCGCGGCCGGGCCAGGATTCGCGCGTATCAAAGACGCACCATGCATAAAGACATTGCGAGTGCATCGTCTGGCAGAAGATTTTGCGGTCGAAGGATATTTGAAGGACCCATATGCAGACTAAGCGGAAACCATAGCCCAGAAATGCTGGATGTTAACTGCTGATTGTACTGCGAGGTTTTTCCATGTTCACAGGTATCATTGAAGAAGTCGGGCAGGTCAAGCATATTGAAAACGCCAGCGGGAGGCGCCGCCTGACAGTCGCTTGTTCCCGGCTGATCCAGGAATTGAAGAAGGGCGACAGTATTGCGGTCAGCGGCGTCTGCCTCACCGCAATCGAAATCACACCCAGTTCATTCGCCGCTGATCTGGCAGAGGAAACCTGGAAGCGCACGTCGTTCTCCCGAATTCAAGAGCATGCGCTGGTCAATCTGGAATTGCCCATGCGCGCCGATGGGCGCTTCGGCGGACACATCGTGCAGGGCCACGTGGACGGTACCGGCAAGTTTCTCGCTCTGGAAAAAATAAAAGGCGGGGACGATTTCCGCCTGCGCATTGAGATCCCTCGCAAATTGGCCCGCTACGTTGTTTCCAAGGGATCGCTTTGCATTGAAGGCATCAGCCTGACCATCGCCCAGGTGGAAGGGGTGCAAGTCACGGTTGCGATCATCCCTCACACCGCTGAAATCACAAACTTGAAATCACTACAGCCCAACGACCCGGTAAACCTCGAAGTGGACATGATCGCAAAATACCTGGAAAAAATGATGCGGGGCGATGCAGCCAGCTCGATCACTCTGGAACGACTGGTGCAGGCAGGATTCTAGTAGGACATCCCACTCTTGTCATCCCGAGGAGCGGACACGAACGAGGATCTGGAGTTTCGAAAGTGGAGAACTGCAGGTCCCTCGCTTCGCTTGGTATGACAACGGTAATTCCTTCCACCTACATTTCCCGTTTCTACACTCCAATCTTCAGCTGATCCAACTCCAGAAATTCCTGAACAATCGGCTCTCCGCATTGCTCCATCTCTGGATAGGTTCCGAAGAAAAGCACTTTGGCTTCATGGAGAAACACAATTCGATTCGCCAGCTTCTGGGCCAGTCGCATGTCATGAGTGACGACCACGCTGGTCAAATGCAATTGGGTTTTGAGGCGCTTGATCAAGTCGCCCAGCAGTTGGGCCATCAGCGGATCCACCATGGTAGTGGGTTCATCGTAAAGTACACACTCCGGCTGGGCCGCCAGCGCACGCGCTATGGCGATTGATCGCTTCATCCCGGTGGACAGGTCCGAGGGAAGCAGGTCGCCCATTTCTTTCACACCCACCATCTCCAGCAAGCCGTTAACGATCTGGAATATCTGCTCTTCCGTGAGATCACGACGCTCCCGCAGCGGAAAGGCAACATTCTCCCCCACGGTCAGAGAGTCGAACAGGGCGCCGTTCTGGAAAACCATGGTGATTCTTTTGCGGATACGTTGCAGTTCAGCCTCGGGACAATCGGTGATATCTTCTCCGGCCACGAATACGCGACCCGAGTCAGGCTTGAGAAAGCCCATGATGTGTGCTAGCGTCACTGATTTTCCCACTCCGCTGCGACCGAGAATGCACACCACCTCGCCCGGCATCACATCGAAACTGACATTATCGAGAACGCAGTTGTCCCCAAAAGCCTTAGAAACGTTCTTGAATTCGATATAAGGACCGGGTTGGGCGTCGCTTGCCATGCGCAGTTGCTCCGATGATAAATGAACCCAGCGCGATTGGAGTCGCGGGCCGGGAATAGCTTTCACCACAAAGGACACAAAGGTACACGAAGGTTCAACCCGACCAGTTTCCTTCGTGCAGCTTTGTGTCCATTGTGGTTGATGAAATTGACCATTCTATCCACCCAGCAAGATCCGCGCGCTTTCCAGGTCCTCGGGTGTGTTCACGTTGCGAAATAATTCCAAGGAGAACCCCGCTCCGACCAATTCGTCTTCCTCGATCACACGGTTCGTTACCTTCGCGAACAGGACATCAATCTTGTTCTTGCCTTCGCGCAGAGCCACTTCCGCCAGCGTGGCGAACTCACACCGATAAACCGCGCACAGAGGCTGCCATCCGCCACCCACCCGCGCCACCGTGACTACTGCACCCGATTCCCGCGCTTGCGCGATCAGATATTGCAGAAACTCTTGTGTGACGAAAGGTAGATCCACTGCCAGCACTAGATTTAGATCTGTGGTCGAACTGGCCAGTGCAGTGTGAATTCCCCCCAACGGTCCGCGCCGGTGATAAACATCCTCAACCACCGGACCAAAACTAGCGAACTTGTTGGCGTCCCCAACTATTCTCACTTCCCCCGCGACTTTGCTCGCGACGTTCAACGCACGCTGCAGGAGCGTCTCACCTCCTAACGACAGGAAAGCCTTGCCGCTTCCCATGCGAGAGCTCTTACCTCCCGCTAAGACAAAAGCGGTCACGCTGAACTCAGTCGGTTCACCCGCGCGAACATCGAACGGGCCAGGGTCCTTCACAAGAGCACCAGCGTGATTCCCTTATTGCCCCGGCCCAGGTCGCTGTCCAACACCAACTCCGGGACTTTTGCAAACAGTTCCTTGCTGCGGGCATCGAAAATGGAAAAACTCTCTCCGTTGACAAATACGGAAAGCTCGCCCCGGTCCTTACGCTGCCGCAAAAATCCTCTTACCGCAAAGCGCAACACACCACCGGCGCCGCTCGACCCATAGCCATGAATCAGTTTGAGCACGGCAATGCCGTCTTTTCGCGCCCGAGCCAGTGCCCCCTCCAGCTTCTGATAAGCCTGGTCGCGGGTGGGAAACCCCTCTTCGAGATTGATGATCCGTACTCTCCCCGACATGACCGTATCCTTATATGAGAGCCTATCAAACTCAATCCAGCCCGGGGTTCGGCCCCGGCGAAACCTGTCCTTGCATGACACGAAAGTAACCTACCCAAAACACCGGAAGCGTTAGATGATGGGTTCTCCGGCGGTCCTGTCGGGAAAGACGAACATGCCCCAGAAGTTAATGGACGTTCTTAGGTTAGGCCGTTGCTCCCACGAATTTTCCTGGCCGCGGCGCGCCGCCGACGGCCAGTACTATCAGGTTTGCCTGCTCTGTGCCGTTGAGTACGAGTACGACTGGAAAACCATGCGTCGCACGGCCCGCGTGGACCGCAGCCAGTCCAGCGAAGCCGCAGAAGCAGCAACCGTTCGCCGTCGTCACACTCGAAAACCCACATGGGTCCCTCGGGCCCGCCGGCTTAAACTGGCAACACCGGTACGCTTCCGCGTGAAGAACCTCGGCACCTGGTACGAAGGCATCATCGTTAACCTGAGCCAGTCCGGCGTGCTCGTGCGCGGCCCCCAACGTTTTCCCGACAATACCCTAGTGGAAATGGTGTTCGAGATGCCCGAAGAAATTTCTGGCCAGAAAAACAGCAGCGTGCTGTGCCAGGGAAGGATTACACGCACCAAGGATGCTCACGAAAAAGTAGAGACCTCGGAAGTTTCCCTCGCCGCTAGCATCCTGGACTACAAGTTCCTGCATCAGAAGCAAACTTAGACAGATTCTGCTTCAACCGTCTGCCCAACCGTGCTCTGATGATGAGAAAGTTACTGCCAGAATTTTCTCCGGAGCTCGCTTGTTTGTGCATCTAAACTATAGGTATTGTGATCAATCGCATCCCAACTTCAGGAGTGAACTTATGAAGGTGAGGATTTCTCTCTACCTCAGTGCATTGGTTCTGCTGACTCTCTTAGCGGCAACCGTGGGTTGTGTCAAAACGCCGTCGGATGCGGAGATCGTCAGCGATATTCAGAACAAACTGAATAGCGATTCTGGTCTCCAGGGCAAGCAGCTCTCCGTACAAGCCAACAGTGGCAGTGTCACGCTTTCTGGACAGGTGGAAAACGATGCCCAGCGCGACGCAGCCGCTCGTTATGCGTCCTCGGAAGCCGGAGTGAAGCAGGTGGTAAACAATCTGCAGGTGGGCGCTCCCCCCCGCAGAAGCGCAAGCACCACCAGAACAACCTAAGCGGACATCAATCGTCCAAAAGCGTCATCGCACTCCCAAAAAGGAGGTTGAAGCGCCCAGCGCCCCGGCCGAAGTAGCACAAGCCGCACCTGCCTCGACTCCCGAACCGGTTCAGGCCGCGCCAGATCCTCCTCCACCACCGCCGCCCCCTCAGAAGGTGACGATTCCTGCGGGTACGACCCTAGCCATTCGACTAGTGGATTCCATTGACTCGGAAACTGCGGTCCAAGGGCAAACTTTCCATGCCACGCTGAATTCACCGCTTGCCGTTGAAGGCGAAACCGCCATCCCGGTCGGTTATGACGTGGAAGGCCACATCGTGACCGTGCAGAGTGCTGGCAAGTTCCAGGGGCAGTCCTTGCTAGTGTTGCAGCTTGATCGTATTGTGGCCGCCGGCAAGAACTACAGCATCCAAACCGATCAATACAAAAAACAAGGCAGTTCGCGGGGCAAGAACACGATCGAGAAAGTTGGCGCCGGCGCCGGCATTGGCGCTATCATTGGTGCGATTGCGGGTGGCGGCAAGGGTGCTGCCATTGGTGCCGCCGCCGGTGGTGGCCTCGGCGCTGGTGCTCAGGCCATCGGCAAAGGTCAGCAGATCAAGCTGCCTTCTGAAACCGTGCTGAACTTCACCCTGCAGGCTCCTTTGACAGTGGTCCCAACTACGCTAGGCCCCAACGCAGGACGGCAGCCTTTGGGCACAAATCCATAGATGAGGCCATTATCACCTTCGGGCGCGGACAATATCCGCGCCCTTTTTCTTCATTTTTTCTACAACCCCCAACTAATTCATGGGTACCAACGTTTCGTCCTTGCAGCCATCTGTCCTTTCGTACAGTGCCTTTAGTACTCGGAGGTCCGGCACCGGCGGGCTTTATAATCAAGGAGAAACCGTAACAAATCTTGTTTAGCACCGGGCAAAAAGGGTACATTTGGATCCCGCATTGGCATGGCTGATCTTCGCGCTGGGGCTGGCATTTGGCAGCTTCCTGAATGTGTGTGTTTATCGCCTGCCTTTGGGTCTTTCAGTGATCAGCCCGGGCTCAGCCTGCCCCCACTGTGGGCAACCGATTCGCTTCAACGACAACATTCCTATCCTGAGCTGGCTGATTCTGCGCGGACGCTGCCGCCACTGCAAGGCCAGCATCTCTCCGCGATATCTCGTGATTGAGTTGCTGACGGGTGCGCTGTTCGTGGCCTGTTACGCCTGGTTTGGGCCCACCTTGGCCGCTCTGAAATACTGTGTTTTCGGATATCTGTTATTGGGCCTCATTTTCACGGATGCCGAAACTCAACTCCTTCCCGACAAGATGACGCTGCCCGGGCTGGTGCTGGGATTGCTCTTCAGTTTGGTAGTTCCGGTAAATGATCGGCTCTCCCTAATGCTTCTCGGCCTGGTTTATGCGCCAGCCGCAGCCAGCACAACCCCTTGGCTTTCCCTGGTGCAAGCCCTGCTGGGTGCAGCAGTGGGAGCGTCGTTCCTTTACGGCGTCGGAGCAATTTATCTGCGCGCACGCGGCGTGGAAGGCATGGGTTTTGGCGACGTGAAGCTGATGGCAATGGTCGGTGCTTTCCTTGGCATTCGCTTGACGATTCTCACACTCTTCGGCGCGTCCATCGTGGGATCCATCGCGGGACTCTCCACGGTATTGGTGGTTTGGACCAAGCGCACACGCCGGCGCATGCGGTGCAATCACGAACCGGTAAGCCTAGCGAGACAGCGCGGCTGGGAGTCCGCCAGTATTGCTCTGCGCCGCTTTCCCATGCCCTTCGGCGTGTTCCTGGGCAGTATGGCAATGTTCGCCCCCTTCTTTGGAAATCGCTTGGTCCTCTGGTACTGGAGGCTGCTGTGAAGGTCCTTAGCAACACCATCGTCATGCGTATGGCGGTGTTATTGCTCATGTCGGTTTGCGCTTTTTTTGTGAGTGTGCACCTGCTGCGCCGGATGCGGCGCGCCCTCACCGAAG
>Ga0207138_1011_pt1 | contig 39553 bp, 43 predicted proteins | sample Alteio_BWMinHeat_6_FD_153589 | JGI IMG/M metagenome (GOLD analysis project Ga0207138, IMG submission 153589) | Enriched cells from forest soil in Barre Woods Harvard Forest LTER site, Petersham, Massachusetts, United States -... | ecosystem: Environmental > Terrestrial > Soil > Temperate forest >...
CATGAGCACCTTCTATGCGTCTCCTACGGGCCAGAAGATGATGCGAGAGATGCCGGTGCTTACCACGGAGTCGATGCAAGCGTCCTATGCGCGCATGCAAAAGCAAATGGACACATTGATGCGAAAAGCAGAGCAAATGGAAAAGGAAGATCAGGAAAAGGGTAAGAAAGCCCCGGTGATACCGCCGTCTTTGCAAAATAATTAGAACTCTAGATCTTTGTTTGGTAAGAAACACAGGTCATCGACTTCGCTCGGGATGACAATTTGTGAAATGTTACAGAGCATTAAGATCAAGGATGAGAGCGAGTGATCCTCCGGTTTAGCTAGAAGCTAAAAGCCAGGAGCCAGCAGCTAATGCGTCCCAAACCACTTGTCCTTATAATTCTTGACGGCTGGGGCTATCGCGCCGAGACCAACGCGAATGCCATCGCGCTGGCCCGCAAGCCTACCTATGACCGCCTGCTCCGCGAGTATCCTAATACGCTGATTCACACTAGTGGACCCTACGTCGGCCTGCCCGAGGGACAGATGGGCAACAGCGAAGTTGGCCATCTCAACATCGGCGCTGGCCGCATCGTGCACATGGACAGCACTCGCGTCGAGCTGATGATCCAGAACGGCGAATTCTTCTCTCACCCGGTCCTGTTGGCCGCGATGAAGAACGCCCGCTCAGGAGGCTGTCGTCTGCACTTGCTCGGTCTGCTTTCGAACGGTGGTGTGCATTCCTACCAAACCCATCTCTACGCACTGCTGAAAATGGCTAAACAGCAAGGAGTCGAACAGGTTTTGGTGCACGCTTTCATGGACGGCCGCGATACTTTGCCCACCAACGGAGCCGGCTATCTAGAACAGTTGCAACAGAAGATGCGTGAGTACAACACGGGCAAAATCGCGACAGTGAATGGCCGCTACTACGCCATGGACCGTGACCGCCGCTGGGAGCGTATTGCCAAGGCCTTCAACACCATGGTCAACGGGGATGGGGAAGGGAAAAAATACATTGATCCGGTTCAGGGTGTGAAAGAGTCATACAACAAAGGTGTGACCGACGAGTTCATAGTCCCTTTCGTTTGTGCCGACCCGAAGGGCACGAGTGAGGACGCTCGCGCCCATGCTATTCGTGACAATGACTCCTGCATCTGCTTCAATTTTCGCGCCGACCGAGTTCGTCAGGTTACTCGCGCTCTCACACGCAACAGCGGCCTCAACGAAAAGTCCGGACGTGATCTCCCCGGAGGTCTGTGGGTAGCGTTTTTTCAGGGTTTCACGCACCATGATGCCCTGCTGTTTCATCATCGAGTCCATCACTTGACGCATTTGTTGATGAATCTGCATGACCTCAAACAGTTTCTGAATGTCGTCTTTTGTGGCGGGGGGGTCGGTCGGCGTCGGCGCGGGTTGTTGCGCGAAAGTCATGGAGACTGCAAATAGGGCGATTGCAACGGAAAAACAATAATGTTTCATAGATTTCCTCACGCGGGCTTGGCGATATTCATTTGTCGAACAGGCTTTGTTCCAGTTCCGCCCGTGACATCTTCAGGTAGCTTGCTACCTCTGTAAGTACCCCGCCCAGCGTCCCGACTTTCAGAACTCTGTGGGCAGGAATTGTAATGTGGTGTGCGGATCCACGGATTGATGATGTCAACCGCACATGGCTACCTACTTGACGAATGACCTGATATCCATGAACCCGAAGCATCTTCGATAATTCGAGGCCGCTAAGATCACGCGGCAACTTCACGCGGTGATGACCTCATCCTTAACGAAGTGCAGACGGATAACAGCGGGAGCTGGGGTCGAGTCAAAGTGGCAGCGCACCGCGTCGCGCACCATGTCGCGCAATTCATCCATGGATTCGGCTTGGGTGAAAATGGGATGCCCGAGAGCCCGAGCTTCATAACCACCCTCTGGGGATTCTTGCACGGAAAAAATGATTTCAGTTTCTGCCATGTCTTGAGCCGATTATACTCTGCCCTGCTAACGTCGCTGTCCCCGAACATAACTACCAGATCAACTCGATAGGATAACGCTCAAACACCGGATCAGCAGTGACCAGCGGAAGTTTTTCCTCGATACTTTGCGCGATCAGGACACGGTCGAACGGGTCGCGGTGGTGAAGTTCCAGGCTCTCAATCCGCAGCACGTGTTCCAACGTGAGTGGCAGGATCTGGATCCCGTTCAAAGCCAGGCGCGAAGTCACAAACGGTCCGGTTGGGCGTGGCAGGGAGAGCTTGCCGATCTGTACCTTGGTTAGGATTTCCCACACGCTGGCAACGCTGAACCAGGTTTGTGCCGAAGGCAGCAGCCGACGCACTCTCTCGGACAGCCTAGATTCTTGAGTGATCCCCCAGAGGAACGTGTGCGTGTCCAGGAGGACTCTCATTTATAGAAGAGGTCCTCGATTTCCTTCGGCAGGGGATCGTTGAAGTCGTCGGGAACAACGAACTCCCCCTTCGCCGAGCCAAGCTTAAACTTGCGAGCTTTTTGGGCTACGGGTACGAGCTTTGCCACCGGCTTCCCTGCCTTGGCGATGATGACCTCCTCGCCCATGGCGACGCGTTCGAGTAGGCGCGACAGGTGGGTCTTCGCCTCGTGGATATTGACTTCCATGAGGTTAGTATAGCTAAGTCATGGACTAAGTCAAGAGAGTGACCGACTGGCCAGCGGACATGAAGCAAACGCCTATGCGGCGTTAGAATGAGGCCATCACTATCCAAAAACAAATCGCGCTTCACAACGCAGAGCTTGGGCGCCTGAAGCAAGCCCTAGACTCGGCGTTCCCAAAGGAGATAAGGATTCCGGCACCGGAGCGGGCAATATTTCCGCTTGGGGTAGCCTGCCGGGACCTCTTTGAGGAGGTCATTTTTTCGGTCTCCGCCGGGTTTGGCCGCCTCGCCTTTCGCACTGTCCGTACTATGTACGAGTGCGTGGTCTTTGCTAGGTACCTTAGCCGCCATCCCGAAAAAACAGCCGATTACTTAGCTAATTTCCATTCCCAATGGGCAATGATGTTGCGCAATATACCGGATGCGGAGAAGAGCATGCCAGAAGTGCACCTGGTGGTGCTTGGGCAGGTTCCTGAGTATGACACCGGAGAGCGCATAGAGTTGAAATGGGACGAGAAAACAACTCTGGGAATGGCCGAGGATGTGAATATCCCGAGCCAGTTCCATGCTTTTGCGTTCAACCGTACATCTATGTACGTCCACCCGAGCGCAGCATTCATGTTGAGCCACATATCTGAAGTGCAGCAAGGTGGTGTCATGGCTACCAGCACGCGGCCTCAGGATCACGAAGCGATATTCGCGTTGCGACTATCGCACGCCTTGATTCTGAACACGCTGGACTTGCGCCTGAAATATGCACCTTCGACCGCGTCGAGTGAACAACTGGAAGAATGCAGAAAGGATTTTGTCGAAATATGGGGCTATCCACCTCCGATCTAAATCTCAACATCAGTGGAATTGCAGAGCTGATTACCCTTTGTAGTTCAACGCTTTCAACCCAAGAAATCTCGCTGACCCTCCCAATTCTTCCTCGATCCTGAGCAACTGGTTGTACTTTGCAATGCGGTCGGTTCTTGATGCGGATCCCGTTTTGATCTGGCCCGCTCCTGTCGCCACGGCCAAGTCAGCGATAAACGTGTCTTCACTCTCGCCTGAACGGTGTGAGATCACCGACGTATAGCCATTGCGGCGAGCCAGGTCAATGGCATCGAGAGTTTCACTGACTGTGCCGATCTGGTTGACCTTGATCAAAATCGAATTCGCAATCTGCTTATCAATTCCCTGCTGCAAGCGTTTCACATTGGTTACAAACAGATCATCCCCGACAAGCTGAATCTTGCCGCCGAGTTCTTTGGTGAGCAGCGTCCATCCTTCCCAGTCATCTTCGGCCAAGCCATCTTCCAATGAGACGATTGGATAATCGTTCGCCCACTTCGCCCAGTAGCGGACCATTTCCTCCGAACTCTTGGCGGACTTGTCCGACTTCTTGAAAATGTATTTGCCGTCTTTGTAAAGCTCGCTGGCAGCAGGATCGAGCGCGATGGCGATTTCCTCTCCGGGCTTGTAACCGGCTTGCTGAATAGCTTCGAGTACGACCTCGATGGCTTCGACATTCGACTTTACGGACGGTGCGAACCCGCCTTCATCGCCGACGGCGGTGTTGTAGCCGCGCTTCTTGAGCACGCCTTTGAGAGTATGAAAAACCTCAACACCCCAGCGCAGCGCCTCAGAGAACGACTTCGCCCCGACTGGCATAACCATAAATTCCTGGAAGTCCACGTTATTGTCGGCATGGGCGCCACCGTTAAGGATGTTCATCATGGGCACGGGCAACGTGTTGGCGCCCGCACCGCCGAGGTAGCGATATAAAGGCTGGCAAAAACCTGCGGCCGATGCGCGGGCTGCCGCCATCGAGACGGCGAGAATCGCGTTCGCGCCTAGACGTCCCTTGTTCGCTGTGCCGTCGAGTTCGATCATGGCTTGATCGAGGGCGCGCTGATCGGAGGCATCGAAATTGGCTAGGGCTTCGGCGACCTCGTCGTTGACGTTTTCTACCGCCTTCAGAACACCCTTGCCGAGGAAGCGCTGGTTGTCGCCGTCGCGCAGTTCGACGGCTTCGTGTTCACCGGTGGAGGCGCCACTGGGAACGATGGCCCGTCCCTTGGTTCCGTCGGCCAGTGTGACTTCGGCTTCGACCGTGGGATTGCCGCGGGAATCGAGAACTTCGCGGGCATGGATGTTGGCGATATTCATTGTGGGCATCTTTGCATCCTTAATACAGGTTCAATAAGACTGGCGATTATAAATCAACGAGACTGCCGAACCCTGTGACGTGTGCGCGGCGCCCCCCGCCCGCGCGGGGAAACAATATGGAGGAGTCCTGCAGATCTATTGCATCCTTCGCGGGCGAGGGTGCCCGCGCCACATAGAAAAACCCGTGCCTCCGCTGGTTCGCTTGCTGCTTCCTCCCTTGTTCCTCTGCCATTCGTACCTTAAAGTCGATTGAGGAATGAAGAATGTCACGGAAACCCTTGGCATCTGGTCACAAGCACCAGAGTTCTCGCTGACCGCAGCAAACCGGCAAGGGGAGTTTTCGCTGGCGGAGTTACGTGTCCGCGGCCCAGTGATCATGGAGTTCTTACGCGGCACCTGGTGACCGAATTGCGTGAAGCGCATGGCTCAGTTGGAGCCTTTGAAATTAGCCCTAGAGCAGGCGGGGGCACAATTGGTTTACATCGCCGCCGAGAAACGAGGCGGCATGTTCAAACCGGAGAAGTTTCTGGAGACCAACCCGGTGTCCTACCTGTTCTTACTGGATGAAGACCGCACCGTGACCAAGGCATATGGACTTTACCAGTGGCTGGGAACCGATGGCATCAACATTGCTCATCCGGCCACCTTGCTGGTTGATGCCCAGGCGATGGTGCACTACATCTACCGGGGCGACTGTCAAACCGACCGGGCGCCGATGGATGAAGTTTTCACGGCGCTGAAGAAACTGCCTGTTTCTAATTGAGGATTTCTCAGCAGCAGGAAAAAGTACAGCGATACAATCTCGATGTTTTTGGAGGCAAAATGAAACGACTTGTCGGCGTACTAGGCATCCTGTTGTTGGCCCTGACAGCAACAGCGCAAACCAACCTTTCGCTACCTGCGGGCACTACCGTTAAGGTCAAGCTGGAAAATGCGTTGACAACTTTCTCCAGCAAAAGTGGGGATCCATTTTCGGGGCGGGTAATAGAAGCAGTTATGCTGGACGGAAAACCGGCCATTCCGGTGGGAGCAACCGTGCAGGGACGGGTCACCAAGGTCAGCGAACCGCGTCGCATCGCCGGGAAACCCACGATCACAATTTTTCCTGAGACTGTGGTTTTGCCTAGAGGTGAGCGCTATATGCTCAACGCCACACTCGTAGATACTAGCCTGCGTAACGGCACGGACGTAAACGACGAAGGCCAATTCAAAGGTAAAGGACACGACGGCAAAGACATGGTCGAGATTGGCATGGGCACTGGTGGCGGAATGCTGCTGGGCGGGCTGATCGGTGGGGGGAAAGGCGTTTTGGTTGGCGGAGCAATGGGCGCAACCGCGACGGTAGCACATTGGTTGAGCAAGAAGAACGCTACGATGATGCCGGCAGGCACGGAGTTGGTGATGGAGTTAAGCCGTCCCATGTCTATGATCGCCGCAACCGGCGGGCAATAGAGCATAGGCTGGAGAGATCTGGAGTCTGTTCAAATCCCGGAGCAGGAAGCATTTGCTTCCTGCTTTTCTTTTTTTTCTGCCTTATCGGTGGATTCCGCTTCAACTTTCTTCAAGTAACGATCTAGCTTGGCTTGATCATCCAGAGAAAGATCCAGAAACTGAATGCCATTGCCGAATTGTGGATGATGAGTGACAACCACAGCTTGGGTGGGCAGCCGCTCGCCTTCCACCCATAGCACCAGGTCGAGCTTCGTGCCCACCTGCATCGTAAAACTCATCTCGATGTAGCACCCGCACACACTTAGATCGGCGGTCTCCGTGCGACTGGCAACCGCAGCCCCTTCGGTCTTGAGTTCCACCTGAACCGATATTTTGGCTCGGGGATATTTTCGGTGTTCCTGCTGGGGTGCCTGAGACGGATCGGTCATGGTTTGGCCTCCTCTCCTACCTGACCCCGGACAAGGCCATGGTGCGCTTTCGCAGGTGAAAAGGAAAGATATTTTTAGCCATTCGTAACTTAAGGTAAGTGCTCAAAAGGCTAGCGCCAAAAGGTCTTCTTCGCCCAACAGTCGCAGCTCAATCCAGTCCTCAACTGGCAACGCATCCACCGGCAGACGGTTATGCCACAGGCTGAAACGCAGGCGAAGCAGCGTGGTTACCGGCGTGGGTGCTTTCCCATCGGCAACGAGCACGGACGCTACTGGTTTCGCCAACAGCCACGCCAGCGGAAGTTTGAATTCAAAATTTCGATGCAACGCCAACTTTACTTCCTCCCCAGAATGCTTGGAAGTTGCCATTGGAGTCTCCTCGCCAGCGGAGGTGATTTGCCAGGTCGTCTTCTTGTCCCTGGCATAGTGCACATCCACCCGCAAAACGCGGCGGGCGCGTTGCTCCCCGGCAGCCCAGGATTCAAGGTTGACAACCAGGTCGAAATCCATCTCCGGCACCTTGCCGGCAAAATCAAGCCGCCCGTAAACGTTCGTACCATCAATTCCCGCATGTACGCAATCAACCAAGAACTGTTTGCCATGCATGGCGCCGGTGCGATGGTCGGCCGTGTACATGGCTGCACCCATCCACTCGAAATAGCGCACCATCTCCCCCGTAATGTGAGGGTGAATGTATGAGGTCTGTGGCATGAACTCGGGCCGGGTCTCGCCACTGCTGATCGGCTGCGCCAGATAGTCCGGAGGAGTCGCACCCAGCGCCTGATACACGTTCGACAAATGCTTCCGGTAAAGCTCATCGAACTCGCGGTCGTTGGCGGAATGATGTTCCGGCCCATACCACCAGTTCCAGTCGCTGCCTTCGGCAATCAGCAGTTCCTCGAAAGCCAGCTTGCGCTGCGTGTCGCTGGCGCGCGGTGCAGCCTCAGAATAAAAGTTACGCGCGTGGCCGAGGTAGTCCCAGGAACGATTGTCCTCCGGCGCGCCGATCCACACGTTGAAGTTGGCGTGGATCCAAGAACCGGGGACCAACGAACTCATATGCCCGAAATCGTGGTGCCGCGCAATGGCCTCGGAGACGGTCACCGCTTCAATTCCGGGCTCATTTTGCAATCGGTCATAAAAACGCCGCAGGAACTCACGTCCGGACTGAGGATAGTATTCCCAGGCATTCTCACCATCGAGAATGATGGACACGACCGCGTCCCGGCCCTGATTGAGCACCGGTTGTGCGGCTTGCCGAATGCTGTGGATAAGATGATTGGCAGCATCTTGCGGCGGTATTCCCGAGTACACAAAACCAACCAAATCAGAGATGGTGTGGTCGCGGAAAATGAGATGCATTGCCGCAGAGCCGTTTTCAAAGCGATGGATGGTGTAGAGCTTCTCCGCTGCGTGCGCCGGCAGCATTCCCCCACTATCGCGGCCAAAGTTGATGCCTAGGCTCCGTCCCAGAACACCCTCATCGGTGGCCATCCATTTCACGCCCAGGCTTTGTGCGATGCCCAACACTTCCTCGGAAACACTGCCCTCCGATGGCCACACGCCCACGGGACGAACTCCAAAGACCTGCTGGTGCAAGTCCAGGCCTCGCAGCAATTGTTCGCGTGCGTCTTCGGGATGGATGAACCGCTGTTGCGGCAAGGGCAGGCCGGGCGTCGAGACTCCGCCCATGTTGGTATCGCACAGCAATGGCAGAATCGGATGGTAGAACGGTGAAGTCGAGATTTCGATTCTTCCTTGCTGTGCGGCGGCGGCGTGAGCTGGCAGCACCTCGCCCAGTAACTCACGCTGACGGGTGATCACGAAACCCTGGTCTTCGAGAGAATATCCACCGCCTTTCTTGATGAGCTCGGCGATGTTAGGATCCAGCAGGAAAAATTCGTCAAACCAGGCAATCTGAGAGAGCACTTGGAGATCGGTGAAGTCCTGCGGCTGAAATAATTTATCGGCGCGTTCGGCAGAATCACCGGCATTGCGGAAGCGTTCCCACAGCTCGTGGTAGCGTGGATAGCGGCCAATCATGTTCACCGGGTTGGCCTGAAATAAGTACTGCAGAGCAAACCGCCTCTCCAGGCTGGTCAGATCTCGCGCCGGCTTGGCCGCAACCTGGAGAAATGGGTCGCGAGCGGCGCCCGCAACGTAGTCCTGAAGCTGGGTAATGAGCGACGGGACCAGGTTGAAAGTCTGGTGGACATTGGGGAATTCGTCCAGCAGCTTGACCATGCCGTAATAATCTTTGAGCGCGTGCAGCCGAACCCAGGGAAGCCGGTACTCCCCGGTGACCAGATCTTTGTAGTAAGGCTGATGCTGGTGCCAGAGAACGATGACGCGCAATACGGCCATGGAGGAAAGCCCAGTCTAGCACGCGAGTGCAGCGGCTTCGCTCGGTTTTCGAGTGGGAACGGGACTCCGGCCTCCGCTACGCTTCGGCCTACGTCCCGCCCCCCAGTCGGTGTGGAGGGGTCAATTCTTCATGATCGTGAAGGGGTCAGTTCTGCATGCGCGCGCTGGCATTGGGATGGAGCGAATGGAAATCGTTATATTCTTGTGTAGACGAATCAGGGGCAGGTCACTCGATTCCAAAATGTCAATATACGGACGGGAGGATTGATGCCGGATTCTGCAGAATGGAAGAGGGTTATGAAAGGTAGGCTAGGCCCAGAGTTCTATCGCCCCAGCCTACTCGGCAACAAGAGCCTTCTGCTCGATGCCGCTTTTTCATCACTTGTGATCGTGATCAGTGTCGCCGTTGTTGTTGGCTTTGGGGTCGGATGAGGATCGTGTCGGACATCTGGTTGCAACAATGATTGTATGGCTGGTAAAAGTATGGCGGGGTGTCATTCGTGATTATCAGCTTTTGCACCGCGTATATCGGGAGGGGGCGATCAGCGACCCGGCACCGGGCTCACCGTTGGAGGCTGCCCTCTCGGTTGCCACCAATATGACCCACTGGAATCTGGCGACGTTCTCGTTCATTCTGACAGATCGGCTGTGGAGCGTAGAAGATTTGGTTGCCCTCTGGGAAGCCTACGAGCAGCGGAGGGCGGAAAGAGCGGCGTAGCAAATGAGGCAACTACCGATCTTGTGGTTCATCGCGGGGTATATCTGCGCGGTAGCGGTCCGTTTCATAATAAAGGCGGTCAAAAAATCAAAGTAGCCCACTACCCTTTTCCGGAGCGGGCGGGTGGCTGTAGATGATCAAGAGGTTGTACCCGGTTCGGAGCGGCTGATGGGCGGCTTGTATTGAAGGCTACCATGAGGGCGGGCGTGGTTGTAGTAGTCGGTCCAGGGAGCGAGGGCGAGGTTGCGTTGGTGGGAGTCAGGCCAGTGAGTGGAATAGGCCCACTCCCGCAGAGCGGTCTGGAAGCGTTCGGCTTTGCCGTTGGTTTGCGGGGAGTAAGGGCGAGTGCGGCGGTGTTTGAGGCCCATTTGCAGACAAACTTGGCGAAACTGATGGGAGCGATAGCAGCTGCCGTTATCGGTAAGCAAAGCACGAATGATGATGCCGTGGCGAGCGAAGAAGTCAACTGCATCCCTGAGGAAGGCGATGGTGGTGTGAGTCTTCTGATCGGGGAGGATGCGAGTGAAGGCCAAGCGAGAGTGGTCGTCGACAGCGACGTGCAAGGCCTCCCAACCAGGATGTTTGTGTTGACCCCGGCGGCGGTCATCGCCGCGCCAAGAGACTTGCTGGAAGCGGGTCATGCCCTTGATATCGAGATGAAGGAGATCGCCCGGGGAAGGGATGCTCATAGCGCACCACCGGCGGCAGCGGATGCAGGTCGCGCCAGCGGCTGAGACGAGCGCGGCGCAGAATGCGGCTGACGGTGGCAGGACTGAGTCCGGTGCTTTGTGCAATGTGATAGGCCGGACGATGCTGACGACGGAGTTCCATCACCAACCCGGCCTGGCTAGAGGAAGTGGCTCTGGGACTGCGATGGGGACGAGAGGAACGGTCGCGTAATCCGGCAGCTCCTTCGCTCTGATAACGGCGAACCCACTTGGTTGCGGTTTTGGGAGTCACGCGAAAGCTGGCTGCGGCACGGCTGAAGCCCCAGCCATGAATGACGGTTTCAACCAACGCCTCTCGACTGCGAAGGGTAAGTCGGGCATTCTTGTGGATGTCCATTCGGTCTGTCCTCGGAAACTGGATTGCTCGTCACAATCAGCTTCTGCGGTTCCGATCGAATGGACAACCTCTTGAAAGATCACAGCTGGCCCACTCAAGCCGCTTTTTGGGTTGGGCGGTGTCGTTACGAATCGTGGGCGAAAGCGGGAGCAGGTCACTTCGATAGAGACTTGCCAGGAATTTGTTGCATTCGTGCAAATTCCAGCGGGAATGCTCGCCATTGTGGCTCTATTCGGATTAGGACCGGTGGCCCATTCAAGCCGCATTTTGGTTTGAGTGGGGAAGTTCTGACATGTACTAGAATGGGCCCTATGATCGCACCTGAGCCGGTAGCGGCAAAAAGTCTATCTCGATCAGGCCCTGGGCTGGTATTGGCAACTCGCTTCGGTTTGCGTGGCAATTGCACTAGTATTCTCGCGTCAACCAGATGCCATCCTTCATGCTCAGTTCTTTGCGGAAGATGGTCACGTCTGGTTTGCCGATGCCTATAATAACGGCTGGTTCACATCGCTATTCAGAGTTCAGGACGGCTACTTCCAGACTCTCCCACGACTGGCGGCGGCATTGTCGCTCCTGGCACCTCTCTCATTGGCTCCATTGGTGATGAACCTTGCAGGATTGTTCATTCAGATTTTGCCGGTGCCGCTACTTCTTTCCCATCGGTTTTCGCGCTGGGGCGCGCTATCACTTCGGGCGGCGTTGGCATTCACGTACTTGGCGATGCCGAACTGCTCGGAAATGAACGTCACAATTGAGGAAGGTCCGTGGCATTTAGCGCTTGTGGGTTGCCTTCTCCTCTTGTGCTCGACACCAACTAACCGCCCCTGGAAGATCTTCGACACTACCGTTTTCGTTCTTTGCGGGCTGACAGGACCATTCGCTATCCTGCTTTTGCCGATTGCAGGGCTACACTTATGGCTGCGGCGAGAACGGTGGGGATATTGGCCCCTTGGCATCCTGACCTGTGCAGCGGTCATGCAGTCGTATGCACTGCTGGTAACGCACCGGGATCACTGGCCGCTCGGTGCCAGCACTGAGCGGCTGATACGGATTTTGGCTGGACAAGTCTTCCTGGGGGCAATTCTGGGATCAAACGGGCTCGGCGCTTCGGACACTATGCCTTTTCTTGTCATTGTCACTATCGCTGGGTCGTTGTTGGTTGCCTACTGTTTTTTCAATGCGAGCTCCGAATGGAAGCTTTTCTCATCTTCTCTTCTATGGTTTTTGCAGCTTCCCTCAGCAGACCTTTCACTCCGCAGTTGTCCCCCGGATCGAGTTCGTGGGGCTTGTTAGCCGGCGTGTCCGGTATTCGTTATTGGTTTTTCCCGACTCTTGCCTTCACCTGGACGCTCGTCTGGTATCTGCTAGGACGACCGCATCGATGGTTCTGTCGGGGCATAGGGGCTACACTGCTGGCTCTGATGCTGATAGGGTTCATCCGGGATTGGAGAATCCCACCTCGGAGGGATGTGCATTTCGCTTTTATGTAGACATATTGAAAGCCAGCCCTCGAGGAACGGAGCTGACTATTCCCGAGAATCCGGACGGCTGGACAATCCGTTTAGTCAAAAGATAACCGTCCATCACACTGCAGCCAGCCGTCGATTTAGCCGTCTCCGTTGCTTTGGTCGGAGGAGATTTGCATGGACCGCTGCCCTGCTCCCCTGTTTCTGTTGAGCATCCGGCAGAAATCTTTCGGTTCCATCTTAGGGTTGAGCCGGGATAGGGAAGCGCGAAGGGTAAGGGACGACGTTTGAGTCCCTTGTCCACTCGCTTCAACGTTGGAGAGTCCGCAGGCTGCGCTGCCGCGAACTCTTCTGGCTGCTATGCGCTCGGCTACGAATAGGGCCTCGAACCAGGATGGAAGATCCTACCTGCGTACCCCCGCCCCAAGGCGAAGATGCGTTTTCAAGTTGTTTTTAGCGTCACTTTGCATACATTGTCGTCGATCCTCAGTTTTCCGAAGCTCACACACAGCGGCAATAGCCTCGTCAGAACCAAGAATCTCAAAGATTCAGAGCGTCGAACCTGCATTCGTTTCTCTCGTTGTCGAACCCTCGCACCGCTACGATCTCCGAGACTGCACGCTGTCCTTTAGTCCTACCGATGTGAACCAAGAGGTCTACGGCGCTGCCGATGTTCGCCATGATCGCCCGGTGTCGTCCTCGATGTAAGTGAAAGTTGCGAGAGGCGCAGCGATGTCCTCGGAAAGAAATATCGGGAACTTTTCAAAGAAATAGCGGCATGTCTCTGATCCGTTTTTTCCGTGGAAAACCTTCGCTGGCAGCGTCTCATTGCTGATCCGGCGTTCCACAGTGAAATAGGCACCTTCTCAGATTCATCTTCGAGGGTAATGGCGGTCCAGGTGCGCGAGCACAAAATCCAAGCTCAGCAGTCTTACCGCAGCTTTGTCCAGCAAACCGTAGCGTCCAGATTTGCGATGACGTGAATTCTCTTTTCCCAGCGCGGCATAAAGGCTCCAGGAGAACAGGTGATAAATCTTCTGGGTACCCCGTTCGGGCAGATGATCCCTTAGTTTCTTCTGGATCGCTTTCTTTATGAAGTAGGTGGCCGGACCTCGGCCCGCAACTTCCACATGCTGGGTGAATTGACGTTGCAGAAAGAAGCCGGAGTGGACGGCCACGATATAGAGGAACTCCGCTTCCCGTTCCGTATAAGCGAACTGCTTCAAAGCCGTGAGGGATTCAGCCGGGATTTTCATAGCGACATCACCTCGCCAATCAGGTCTTCGCCGCGCTCGGCAGACCTTCCGCGATAGTCCTGGTTGTAGAGTTTGAATCCGGCGGCAGCCTTGGCCCCGATCTGCCGGGCCTTGTAATGCCCGGTTACGCATTCCAAATCAACTTTGCATTGCTCTTGTTCTTGGGACTCGTATTCAATGCGAACGTCGGGGATCTGAATTTTGCCATTGACGATTTTCAGTCCGTGGGCGTGCGATTTCCTGCCGTTGCCGCTCCGCTCTGCCGGAGAGAAATTCTGGATTTTGGCAAGCTGGCGATTGACGTTTTTCTTCAGTTCAAAATCGAGCACAACTCGCGTTGGTGTACCACCCGATTCGGCGGTTTTCCGCGCTTCTTTCTGGTACACATCATAGATGGCGGCATCATGGCGCAATTCCCGTCTCTTCACGATTCCCGAATAAATGGCTTGATCCGGGTCGGTGCGGAAGTTGGCTTCCGTCAGAACCTTGCCTGCCCTGGTAAGTGAGATCTAGCTACTTTTCGCTTTGGAGTCCGGCTGTACTGTCACGAGGCGCTGGTCTGTGAGATTGCGCAAGCCTTTCCTGAAGCGTTCTTCATCACCGTGATAGAAGTGCTTTCGTAAGGAGTCGGTGGTAATAGTGCGAAATGAGCCCAAGTCCCGAAGCATGGCCGACTGGCCAGAATCCAAACGATAATGTTGTCCCCGCATGTGGTAGACAGTTTTGTCCTCCTGCGCCCTGCTATCGCGATGGCTCTGTTGCGGAACTCGTTCTCCGGCGTCGTGGTTACCTTGCGCAGACCTCACGGTGTCGTCATTCAATGAACGGCCCAAGATTCCCGACCGTCTTGTCAATGGAAGAGGTTCAACGCCTCTTCTCCTGCATCAAGGAACCATGCCGGACTGCGGTGATTCTCGATGCGGTGAGCGGTTTGCGAGTGGAAGAATTGTTGGGGTTGAAGTGGGAAGACGTGAGATTCGATCAGCTCGAATTGAATGTTACTCGCTCCGTTTCCCGTCGGGTCGTTACTCCTTGCAAGACAGAAGCTTCGCGCAAGCCGATTCCCATGAATCCCGAAATTGCAGACATGCTTGGAGATGGAGACTCGAAACTCCGTACAACAAACCGGGAGATTGGATTTTCGCGAGTCCGCACAAAGCGGGAATCCAACCATATTGGCCTGGGTCGCTCTACAGGCGCGCACTTGAAACCTGCGCTGCTGAGGGCGGGCATTTCTGCAAAAGTCGGTTGGCACACGTTGCGGCACAGTTTTGGAACCTTGATGAAGGCCAATGGCGAAGACCTCAAGACCATCCAAGAACTGCTGCGCCACGCAACGTTCAAAGTCACAGCAGATACCTACACGCAAGCGGTCACGCTAGTGAAACGCGAAGCTGATTTTGGCGGACGTTCCCGCAGTAAAGCCCGTCACGCCGACAATCCAGTAGCTTATTGGACCCTAATGGACTCTGATTCAAAACCAGGGATTCGTGTAAGTTCTTTGGAATCTTGGCGTCCCCGACGGGATTTGAACCCGTGTTACCGCCGTGAAAGGGCGATGTCCTAGGCCAGGCTAGACGACGGGGACCGCGTAAAAAGTGGGCTAGCGGCTGAGTTCCGATTATACAGCGCTATGGTGTCGTGTCAAAAAATGCGTCCCCAATCCCACTGAGAAAATTACAATCTATCAGTACTTGCCGGCCCTGTTCCCTGAATCACAATCAGCGCCTGCCGGCCCTGGAGAAAATCGTGCCCGATTCTCTTTATCTGAGTTTATGGTTTCCTAGTTTCGGATTGGAGGACATGTTGCCACGGACCCTGGCCGTGATGCGTCAGTTTCCGTTCTCATCTGCACAGCCTGGCATTGGCTACGCTTCCATCCACCCCGTTTCGTGGAGCGAGCCTACCATTCTGGAGCAGCGATTCAGGCCTCCTGTGCCTGCCGAACAGGCGGTGCTCCTCGCTGCCGACCTGCTCCACGAAGATTACGCTTATCTATTCGACGCGGCTTGGGATCTTTGGGTGCCGGTAGATGACCGCCGGCAGTGGTCGTTAGAGCCGCGCCCCGCAGAATTCCTGGTGCATGGCGCGGAGTTTGACGACGGTGCATATGCGCAGAAAGGCAACATCGAGGTGGACCTCGGATTGGACTCGCCTTTCCTGCAGGAAGACGTACAACTGACCAGCGAAGCGGAGATTCGCGTACGTGCCAACGTACAAAAACTGGTGGAGTTCACCAGCAAGGCAGAGAAAGCATCCGGCGCCAGCAGACGTCTGCTCTGGTCGGAGTCGGAAGAAAATTTTGCACAGAAGCTGGTTGCGCGTCTCCAGAAGGTACAGTAATCAATAGGCTGCTGCTATTACTTTGTCCTTCCACTCTCGACTTTCAACTTGTCGGTAGCCGCCGCCTGGGCCGCAGCGAGCCTAGCCGTCAGCACGCGGAATGGTGAACAGGAAACGTAATTCAGCCCCGTCTGGTGGCAGAATTCGACAGAAGACGGTTCCCCACCGTGCTCGCCGCAGATTCCTACCTTCAAGTCTGGACGCGTTTTGCGGCCGCGCTCCGTTGCCATCTTTATCAGTTGTCCTACGCCTTCCCGGTCGAGCACGGCAAACGGGTCCTGCTTCAAGATCCCTTCTTCAATGTAAGTCGGCAGAATCTTGTTCACGTCGTCGCGGGAGAATCCAAAAGTCGTTTGCGTCAGATCGTTGGTACCGAACGAAAAGAATTGGGATTCCTTGGCGATTTCATCCGCCACCAGCGCGGCTCGCGGCAATTCAATCATTGTGCCCACCAAATAGTCCACAGTTCTTTCTTTCTCCCGGAAAACGTCCTGGGCCACACGATGCACGATGGCTGCCTGGTTTGCCATTTCTTTCAAGGTCGCGGTGAGGGGAATCATTACCTCGGGATAAACTTTCACACCATCTTTTGCGACAGCAACCGCAGCCTCGAAAATGGCGCGAGCTTGCATTTCCGTAATCTCGGGATAAGTAATCCCCAAGCGGCAGCCGCGATGTCCGAGCATCGGGTTGAATTCGTGTAGCTCTTCCGCGCGGCGCAGCAGAGTTCTGAGCCCCTTCAATTTCGGCGATTTCGGTTTGGTCAGTTCGAGTTCCCTAATTTTGACCATCAGATCTTCGCGCCGCGGCAGAAATTCGTGCAGTGGCGGATCGAGTGTACGGATTGTAACCGGGAAACCGTCCATCGCCCGGAATACGCCGATGAAATCGGAGCGCTGCATGGGCAGCAGTTTCTTCAGCGCCGCTCGACGTTCTTTTTCCTCGCGGGCCATGATCATGGCGCGCATGTGGGGAATACGGTCCTCGGCGAAAAACATGTGCTCAGTGCGGCATAGCCCAATGCCTTCCGCTCCGAAAGCCCGAGCTTGAATGGCATCGCGCGGAATATCGGCATTCGCCCGCACCCGCATCGTACGGAATGGCTCGGACCAACTCATGAGCTTCGTCAGCTCCGGATCATCGGGCTTTGCCGCCACAGTGTTGAGTTTGCCTTTGATCACGCGCCCCGTGGTCCCATCCAGCGAAATCCAATCCCCGGCACGAAAGACTTGCCCCTTTACCTGCATCTCGCGCGACTTTTCGTCCACGTGAATGTCGCCTGCCCCAGCTACGCAGCATTTGCCCATCCCCCGCGTCACTACGGCCGCGTGACTGGTCATGCCTCCACGCGAAGTCAGAATGCCTGCTGCGACTTCCATTCCGTGAATATCTTCCGGAGTCGTTTCCGCCCTCACCAGGATGACGGAATTTCTCTTTGCGCTGGGTTCGGATTTTTCGACAGCTTCATCTGCAGTGAACACGATCTGTCCCACCGCTGCACCCGGAGACGCGGGCAGGCCCGTAGCCAGAACTTCGATCTTCACATTCTTTTCATCCAGTCGTGGGACCAAGAAATCGTAAAGTTGGTTCGGCTCCACGCGGAAGATCGCTTCTTCTTTCGTGATCAGCCCCTCTTCCACCATCTGAATAGCCACTCGCACCGCGGCCCGCCCAGTACGTTTGCCATTACGCGTCTGCAGCATGTAGAGCTTGCCATCCTGGATAGTGAACTCGAAATCCTGCATGTCGCGGTAATGTTTTTCCAGCCGGGTTGTGATCTCGCGGAGTTGCCGGTAAACATCCGGCATGAGCTTTTCCAGTTCGAGGATCGGAACCGGGGTGCGAATTCCGGCAACCACATCTTCGCCCTGAGCGTTCATCAGGAATTCTCCGTAGAATTCCTTCACGCCCGTGGCAGGATTTCGCGTGAAGCCCACGCCGGTGCCGCTAGTGTCACCTAGATTGCCGAAGACCATCGCCTGAACGTTCACCGCTGTGCCGAGATCGTCGGGAATACTGTTGATGCGACGATAGTGTTTGGCACGCTCGTTCTGCCAGGAACGAAACACAGCATCGCGGGCCATCACTAGTTGTTCGTGTGCATCCTGCGGGAAGTCACGTTTGGTGTGCTTCTTAACGACTTTCTTGTATTCGGTGATGACTTCGTTTAATGCTTTGGCGTCGAGTTCGGTATCGAGCTTGGCCTTTTTCTGCTTCTTCTTCGCATCGAACACTTCCTCGAATGCGAGCTTGGGAATCTCTAGCACAACGTTGCCGAACATCTGAATCAGGCGGCGGTAGGAGTCGTAAGCAAAGCGGGGATTGTTGCTGCGCTTGGCCAGGGCCTCGACACTTTGGTCATTCAGGCCGAGATTGAGAATGGTATCCATCATGCCCGGCATGGAAAACTTCGCGCCTGAACGAACGCTTACCAGCAGCGGGTTGTCCCCTTTGCCAAGCTTTTGGCCCTGCAGTTCTTCCAGGCGCTTGAGCGCTTCTTCCATCTGGCGATCAACGTCGGGCGAAACCGAGTTCCGCCGCATGTATTCGCGACAAGCCTCCGTCTGAATGGTGAAGCCCGGAGGCACCGGCAGGTTGGCGTTAGTCATTTCAGCCAAGCCCGCACCCTTCCCGCCAAGCTCGTCCTTCATCTTGCCGTTGCCTTCGGCCTTGCCGGCCCCAAAAAAGTAAACGTACTTCGCGCCAGGATTGGCGCTGGCTTCGACGCCAGTGTCAGCGACTGTAATAGTAGCCATAAGAGTTCAGTCCTCGTTCTGAATCGAAGTTGTCATCCCCAGCGAAGCCGAGGGATCTGCTTCTCGTTTCTCACTTTTACAACTAGCCTTTTCCTTCCGTCACAATCTCAGAGAAATCGGCTATTTGGGAAAACCCATTCATGAGCGTCTCCAGTAGTGCCAAGCGATTCTCTCTAAGACGCTGGTCATCCGTCATGACCATGATCTTGTTGAAATAATCGTCGATGTAAGGTCGCAATGTGGATAGCTCTGACAGCGCATCTGTGTAGCGGCCTCGGTGGGCGTAGTGGACAAACTTGGTCATTACAGACCGCATCTGGTCAAACAGAGTTGCTTCCGGTGGCGTATGAAAAGAGGGATCGGGATAGCGAATGGGATGCTCTTGAGTGGGCACCCGTTGTCGTAAAATATTCTTGATTCGCTTGAAAGCAATACAAATAGAGTCGAAGTCCGCGGTGCCTCTCATCTCGACCACCGCCTTTGACCTTCTCATAGCTTCTACAACATCATCATAGCCGGACGCGAGAACCGCTCTCACGACGTCATAGGAATAGCCACGTACATCCCGCAAGTAAAACTCCAACCTTTCCTTAAAGAAGAGCATTAAATTCTCTTGCGACTTTTGTAAGTCGCCAACACGAGAGTCTTCAAGAAAACCTCTGTATGCACTGCGAGCGTCTCGATTCAAATCACTCAGTCGTATTGATAACCCGTATTCCGCAATCGTTTTCACAATCCCATTCGCCTGGCGTCGCAACGCAAAAGGATCTTTGGACCCCGTTGGCTGCAAGCCCAGCGCGAACATGCCGGCGATGCTGTCCGCTTTATCAGCGATAGACAACATCGCACCTTCCACGGTGCGAGGGACAGGGCCCTCCATCGATTCTGGTTTGTACTGATCGTAAATCGCGATGGCGATTGCTTCCTGCGCATCGCCCTTCATGTCGGGATCAAGCGCCTGCACGCGCGCATACAATCCCCCGACAATTCCTTGCAGTTCCGTAAATTCTTTTACCAGCTCGGTCGTGAGATCAGCCTTGGCCAGGCACGCGGCTTTGTGGACGATTCCCGCCCGCACCGCCATTCCCTTCTGCCGGATGCTCTCGCACAGCCAACTGCTGAGCCGCTGCACTCGCTGCGTCTTCTCGTAATAACTACCCAGGTCTTTTTGAAACATGACCTGCTTGAGCCACTGTACCCGCTCCCGTAATGGATGCTTCTGATCGGTCTGCCAGAAAAAACGTGCATCGTTGAAGCGAGCCCGCAACACGTGCTCATGCCCGTGGCGAATGATTCCTTGCGCATCGCCGTCTGTATTTAACACTGCAAGAAAATGCGGAAGCAGTTTGCCGTTGGCATCTTCGATGGCGAAATATTTCTGATGATCACGCATCACCGTGACCAGCACTTCTTCCGGCAACTCCAGAAACTGCCGGTCGAAGTTGCCCAGGACCACGGACGGCCACTCGGTCAGGTTGACCACAGTATCCAGAAGATTATTGTCCTCCCGCCAGCGTGCGCCCGGGACGGTGCGGGTGGCGGCATCCAGCGCCTTTCGAATCTGCTGCTCGCGCTCGGAACGACTCAAAACCTTCGCAGTGCGCAACGCTTCGACATACGCGGTGCCCGAAGCAGATACCTGGACGGCACGGTTGGACAAAATCCGATGGCCGCGTGATTGATTACTGGCCTTGACTCCTTGGAGTTCCAGCGGCACAACTTCCCCATCCAGCATCGCCACCAGCCAACGCACGGGACGCACAAACTTCTCGGCGGGCTTGTGCCAGTACATATTTTTCGGCCAGTAAATGGCATTGACTTCCTTGGGGAGCAGTTCCGCGAGAATCTCGGCGGCGGGACGTCCTTTTTTCGTGACCGTCGCGACCAGGTACTCGCCCTTAGGAGTGATGACCCGTTCCAAGCGGCCAACATCCACACCGGCTTTCTTAGCAAAAGCGTGAGCAGCGGGTGTGGGCCTTCCATCCTTAAACGCGACACTAGCTGAAGGCCCGATGACCTGCTCGGTTACATCAGGCTGCGCAGGGGGAACAGCGGCTGCAAGAACCGCCAAGCGCCGTGGCGTGTCGAGATGCGAAATAGCTCCCTTGGGAGAAAGGCGCTCGTGGTCCAGCAGTTTCTGGACGCGTTCTCGCAACTCCAGCGACGCGGCATCAATCATCCGCGCCGGAATCTCTTCGCAGCCGATTTCAATAAGAAAGTCTGGCATTGACAAACCTAATTCACGCCCCTACCGGCGAGGTCTTTTCTTTCTTCACTTTTAGCCTTTTCTCCGCTACAGATTGCGATTCGTTGTCTTCGGGACTATGTGTACGTTGTTGATCTACGTGCGCCTTGGCAATTCCTACGGCCAAGACGCGAACTCGGGCGATTACTCCAACTCGCTCGGTTACCGAAATCGCACCACGAGCATCAAGGATGTTGAATAAGTGGGAGCATTTCAGACAAAGATCGTACGCAGCCAGAGGCCGAGGCTGCCACTTCTGGCGAATCCTCGCAGGCTGTACTATATGATTTGCCAAACGCAGTTCTGCTACTGAGTATTGACCTAAAAAGTCCGGTTGCCCATCTGGCCAGAGGACATTGACGGAAATGCTGCTATATGTATTTATTCCGCTTCCCCCAGCGGAATGAGCGGCGATCCGGACACCGTCGTAGACCGCTTCAGCATAGTGACCCTGTGGGAAGCTCCACGGACTGGGGACTGATTCTATGAGGAGGCTTATTTCATTTCTATCCTGGGATTCCTTCGCCGCTCTTAGCCTAGCTGCAAACGAGTACAGCCCCTTGCACTCCGCTTCATAGAGCTCGAAATGCTTCCAAGCCTTCTCCACATCAGCCAATTCGAAGTTGTACACCGAAAACTGCAACTCTTCCGCCAGCCGGACATCGCCATACGTTGTCACGTGCCCACTGTCCGGATTGCGTGCCCACACAATGTCATAAATCGAATCCACATCCTGTAGAAACGCTGTGATACGCTCCAACCCGTAGGTCAACTCCGCTGAAATCGGGTCAAGATCAATCCCGCCGCATTGCTGAAAATAAGTGAACTGGGTAACTTCCAGTCCATCGAGCATGACCTGCCAGCCCACTCCCCATGCGCTCAGCGTAGGTGCTTCCCAGTTATCTTCTTCAAATTTAAGGTCATGCTGCCGCAGGTCAATGCCAATCGCCCCCAGCGACTCCAGATAAAGATCCTGTACATTCTCTGGTGGAGGCTTCAAGATCACCTGTAACTGGGTGTGCTTATAAAGCCGGTTCGGATTCTCCCCATAGCGCCCGTCTGCAGGCCGCCGCGAAGGCTGCGCATAGGCCACTTTGTACGGCTTCGGCCCCAGCACCCGCAGAAACGTCTCCGGAGCCATAGTTCCGGCCCCTACTTCGACGTCATAAGGCTGCTGAAGCACACATCCGTGCTCCGCCCAGAAGCTTTGGAGGCGCAGGATAAGCTCCTGAAAAGTCAGCGAATTGGACTGGGATGGGTTCACCGTTAGTCGGCAGCCTTGTAGGTAACCCATGATTGTAATGGAATCAGATCACAGCCGTCAGCTAGGCATGCTCACTCGGACGGGAGCGAGATTACTCCCGCTAGAAGCCGCCCTTCTCCAGCATTCCCGCCGTCACAAATTTCTTTTCAATATGCCGTTGCAGGATCTGTAAGACACACTTTCGCAGATCGGCTGCTTGTGCTTTGGGCCAGGGCTTACCAGCAAAACTTGTCATCGGAGCACGAAACATTTCCCCCGCCAGCGCCCTGGACTCGGGAGAAATTTCGGACGACGCCAACCGTTTGTCGTCGGCGCACATCAGGCCATCGCTCAATGCGTGGAAGAACGCCCGGCTGCCGTTCAGCATCCGCCCGCAGACGCTACACTCAGATAGATCCGGGAGATAGCCCGTCAGCCGGGTCATCCAAAGCTCAAAGTAGGTGACTGGCATCCAGATATCCGGTCCGCGTAGCCCGGCCAACACCGCCAGCGCCAAACGGAAGACATCGTCGTTGACTTCGCTGTCAGGAAGCAACTCGTCCAGCAACTCTGCCACATGGGCCAGCGCTACCGCACGCGGATAACTTACTTCGGCTGCTAACGGCGACTCCAACACTTCGCAGGAATCCAGCCGCGTCAACTCCTGGCGCTCACGGTCCTCGTAGTAAGCACGAACATAAGTGAGAGGCTCGAGCGCCCCTCCGAAACGCCGGCGTGACTTCATCGCGGAGCGCGCCACTCCGCGGACTTTGCCTTCGAGGCGCGTGAACAGCGTGACCAGCAGGTCGGCCTCACGCAACGGATACGTCCGCAAGACAATCGCTTCCGATTCCTTCAGCGCCATGTGGCCCCACCAGACATGGCCCAATTTTAATGGAATGACTAGGAGATAGAAAACAGCCAGATCGCACTAAGCAAAAGAAAAGGCGCACGTCCCTCTAGAAAAGACGCGCGCCTGGCCCGTTATCGAACTCGTATTTACCGCCCGAAATACTTTGCGTTGCGCTCGGTGAAGCTGGCCCACTTTTCCGGCAGGTCATCCAGCGCAAAAATCGCCGACACAGGACACACGGGCACGCAGGCGCCGCAATCAATGCATTCGACCGGATCAATATACAACATCTCTTCTTCCGCGTGCGCCGGCGAATCCTTCTTGGGATGAATGCAATCCACCGGGCAAGCGTCCACGCAAGCGGTATCTTTAGTGCCGATGCAGGGCTCTGCGATTACGTATGTCATAAAGTCAGTGTCTCCCTGAAATGTATGCCAACTAATAGAACTCGTAATTCTAGCAAGAATGATGGTTCCGGTACAGCGCTGTGCCGCGATGCTCGTGGTGGAACGGACACGCTTCTACGCCTCCACCAATTCTCTCTTTTGGCTGGGCTCGTACTCCACGATGTACCCCGCCACAGCGCTCGCAGCGACCGTGAGCGGGCTCGCCAAGTACATCTGCCCAGGCCCGCTACGGCCAGGAAAATTCCGGTTCTGCGCACTGATCACAACCTGCTCCGGTCGCGTCGTCACTCCCGGTCCAGCGTTGATGCACGCTCCACAGCTGGGCTCGATCACGTGTGCTCCGGCCTTCTGAAACACATCGAGATAGCCCTTGCGCAAGCAGTATTCGCGCGTCTCCTGCGACCCAAACTGGATGTAGAACTTGACCGAGTCGGCGACCTTCTTACCTTGTTTTAGCGCATCCGCCAGCACCCGGGCATACATGTCCATATCTTCGTTCTTGCCCGCTGTGCAGGTACCGCCATAGGCCAGTTCTACCGGCACCGCCGTATTCAGTTCGCGGACGTACTTGCCATTTCCTGGATCGCCCGGCGTCGCGACCATGGGTGTAATCTCGGCAGCGTCGAGTTCGATCACGTGCGCATATTGTGCTTCTGGGTCGCTGTACAGGCCCTCAATCATGGATTCTGCTTTCTTGCGGTCCATACCTCGACGCTCCATCAGGAAATCTACAGCCTTACGGTCAGGAGCAACAATTCCAGTGAACCCGCCGATTTCTGCGGCCATGTTGGTCATGGTGGCTCGCTCATCCACGCTCAGCTCTTCGATTGCTTCTCCAGCGTATTCCATTACCTTGGCCAGGGCTTTGCCGCTGCGAACGTAGTCCAGGCTCAGAATCTTGAGAATAAAATCCTTGGCGGTAACGTTGGGATACTTCCTGCCGCGAATGATGATTTTCACTGACTCCGGCACTTTGACGCGAACGTCTTTCGTGATCCACGAATTAAAAACGTCGGTCGTGCCGATGCCAAAGGCCACACATCCAATCGCACCCACGTGTGGAGTATGAGAATCGGAGCCGATATTGAGCTGCCCCGGAAGCGCATAGCTTTCGAGCACAATCGAGTGGCAGATTCCCTCCGATCCCTTGCGGTCCTTGAGTTCACCATGCAGTTTGATTCCCTGCTTCGCCGCGAAGTCCTGCTGCTTGAGCTTGAGCTGCGTAGCCAAGTCGAGCAGACCCAGCTTCTTTTTCTCCTCTGAGATGACTTCGTCGAGAAACGTCAAGTGATCACGGAAGAAAATGATGCTCGAGGCGTCATTGACCTTGGCATCTTTCCCCACGTAGCGCTCGAAAAAGATCGCCGCCATGGGTGTGACGTATTCGTGACTGAACCGCAGGTCGGCGCGGGCAAAACCGGTGTCCCCGGGTTTAACGCAAGGGACGCCGATGTTTCCTTTTTCGTCCATCATGTGGCGCGCGAAAATCTTCTCCGCCAGTGTCATCGCATGCGTGGCGCGAGCACCCTCGCCCGTAGTCTTGATCGGTGGCAAAAATACTTTCTTCTGCATCCGAGCCACGTTGAATGGAAACAACCCGCCGTACTCAATCACCTGGCGAGTAATTTCGTCCTCGCCGGCGGTGAATTCGGACAAATCAATCTCTTTCCCACCCCGAATTTTGTCGATCAATGAGAAGTTAGTCGAAGTCAGCAATCCTAGGTTTTGGCAATTCTGCTTATAGATACGCTCAATGTTCTCTGCAATGACCACCCGAATGCCTGCACACATCTCCGCATAAGGAGATTGCTCGCGGCTGGAGCCTTTACCCCTTCTCTTCCCGCTCACAGCGCAGACAAATCCGCCTTTTTTCACGTCGGACCGGCCAATCGGCAGAACATCGCGGCATTTCAGCCCTAGATAAGGGATTTCGCCCAGGGTCTCATCGAAATAAAAACAGTAGTGTGCTGGTGTGATTTCGTCGGTCGAGATGTCGTCACGCAGCTTGGGATTGTTCTCCGGACTCTTTGTGTCCCACGGCAGGTCTGCCCCACTAAGCTGTCGCTTGATGAGTTCGGGGTCTTCCGTAAGAAAAAGAATGCGCCCCTGCAGCCGAACTTTGTCGGGCCGCTTTTCGATTGTCCGCTCAAGTAGTGAATTGATCACGATCTCTAGCCTGGGTTAGGAGTATTAAGCCCCACTCACTGCTCTTAATTGTAACCTCTGCGGCACGCGCCTTCCGCAGGATTCAAGGATCGGAACTAAACCAATAGCTTGTCATCCCGAGCGAAGCGAGGGATCTTCTGTTGGCCCGCCACCACGTGGCACTCCAGATTCTCGCCGCTCTCGCCTCCGCGAAATCAAACCCATTCCACGATCAATGATGTCCGTGGCTCCGATCGTATTTTTCCCCAGCCGGAACTGCCACGGCCAGTCGATTTTCTTTCGGCGCCAACGGACAAGTTGCGTAAGGCGTCACCGCGCAGGGGGGATTGTACGCGCGATTAAAATCAATGACCACTTTGCCATCCGCTACGGGTTCAGTTTCTAGGAACCGTCCACCGGGATACGTATCGGTCTTGCTCGTCGGATCACTAAAAACGAACGACAACCCCTTCGAAGGATTTCCGCCCAAGTCCGTCAGAGTCACTTCCTGAGCATTGATCTTGAAAACGACCGTCCCAGCCACCGGGGTCGGCGTGGTATCTCCTAGAACGTTGGGCACATCCACCGTCCTCTTGCCTTCCGACGGGATCCAAGCTGCGGTCACGCGATACGACAAGTCGATCGGGAAAAATATCGGCCCGCGATAATTCTTGACCATGTCGCTGTCGAGGTCCTTGAGCCGGATGCCGATGCGCTGACCCCGTACTACCACGTGGAAACGCAGCGGGCCCATTTCCACTACTGTCTTGTTTCCTGACGTATCAGGCTGCAACTTGGCCGTGGTCGCTGGTTTTCCCTCAATCGTGGCATGCGCATCAGGAGAAAACTTTCCCGTAACTTCCGTTCCCTGCAATTCGAAGACGCCCGCGTGCGCTGGTCCCTTCGGGAACACAATACCGTTGCCCTCGTCGGTGCCAAATGTATTTTCGCCGGGTTTGAGCCAGAACAACCCTGCCAGCGGCAGCCAGTTTTGTTTAAGATCATCCACCAGTTCAACTTTCCATTTTTCGAACGACTGGACGTAAGCCGCATCGGGCGCGGAAACTGCTGAGGTCTTGTCTGGCGGCACTGCGCCCACCGACAACGGTGCCACCAATAAAATTACTGCGCTTAATCTCTTCAAACTAGAATGCATGGTTTTCACCTTGCTGTATTTCCAAGTTCACATCACAATACATCAAAGAACGTATCGGAGAAGCAAATCAATTCCCCTTCAGTTGGATCTCAGGCAGCGGCTCTAGGTCGCGACCACTGACAATATGCTCAAACTCGTTCACCAACTCTTGATGCACAATCCCGTTGGACGCAAGTGTTTCGTGGCTATCCAGTTGAAACGGACCGCCCTTGAAGTCGCTCACACTTCCACCAGCTTCCTGCACAATCAGCACGCCCGCCGCCGTGTCCCAGGGCTTCAGGTTGAATTCCCAGAACCCGTCGAAGCGTCCGCAGGCCACACAGCACAAGTCCAGCGCGGCGGAACCCGCCCGCCGCACGCCATGGGTGTGCAACGTAATCTGATGGTAAAAAAATATGTTTGGATTCTTGTGGCGCTTGTGGCTGGGGAATCCGGTTGCCACCAGGCACTCCGCCAAATTTGCGGCCGCAGAAACGTGGATCGGCTGCTGGTTCAAATATGCGCCGCTTCCTAGTTCCGCGGCAAACAACTCGTCGCGCGTCGGATCGTAAATGACTCCCACGATTCGCTCACCCTTGTATTCCAATGCCATGGAAACGCAGAACACCGGGAAGCCGTGGGCAAAGTTCGTCGTTCCATCGAGTGGATCCACATACCAACGGTACTCGCTGCCGTTATCGCGCAGTCCGCCCTCTTCGCCCAGAATGTCATGCGCCGGCCACAGTTGCCGGATGCGTTCGCGGATCAAAGCCTCCGACTGGCGGTCCGCCACCGTGACCAGGTCGGCCTCGCCTTTGTACTCAATCGCTACTCTTTGATGGAAATACTTCATCAGCAGGGCGCCGGCTTCGCGCGCGATGTTGGCCATGGCAGGAAGGAAATCGCCGGGCTTAGCGTTAGAGGAATTCATCAAGTTTGATCACAGCTCGTGGATATAGATATTATCCGCTGCGCTTGGCATTGCCTTCGGCGATGTACAAGATTTCATGTTTGAAAATGAAGAGATTAGGCTGGCCTTCGCGGGTCAATCGGATCATATTCTTGTCGTAGTACTCGATCCATCCGTACAGCACCTCCCCGTCTGCCAGCTTGACGCTGACCGGCTTCTGCTTTTCACCCAATGATTTCAGGTATGCAGCCTCTTCCGACGTGTCCTCGGGAGGAGTGGTTTTCGCCTTCCGGGGCCCGTTCGCGCCTGATTGCCCATGAAATGCCATATCATACATTCTACACTCGCCAGACAGACCCCTGCTTGCGAGACACCCTCAAGAGCTTGCTCTGTGATGAAAACGACGCCTGGCCCGACCCGACAGGAGTAAAATCTAAGCAACGATTGCTTCCGCTTTGAGGTTCGCCATGAAAACTGCAGTTGTCCTGCTCGCCCTACTGCTCTCCACTTCTCTGATTTCGGCGCAACGCGTACGCGCCGCTGGCTGGCATATAGCGGACCAGGCGTCATCCCAGTTCGAGAAAAGCATCCCGCCACCTCTAGCCGCCCAGCCACAGCGGATTGAGCCGTCCGAGCTGAGGCAAGCTGCGTATGAACTGGCCAGTCTGTCCCAGTCCATCCCGCCAGCCGTGGATCAAACCACCAAGGGACTGTTGCCCAAAGACCTCGACCAGAAACTTAAGAGGATCGAAAAGCTAGCTAGGGAACTACGTTCGAAGATCTACCGGTGAATGCAGATTTAAGAGTGAGGGCCAGCCGCGCGAGGCTCGGGGGATTCGCCGACATCCACCAAGGGTCAAGGATAAGTTTACGACTCTTTTTAATTTCCCCCGCCTTAGTGCGCGGCCACTCTTCCGTAGGAAGGCCGTGTGGCCATCATTTTCGCATCGGTGACCAGATGGGTCTGGCCTTCGCTGTCCATGGCAAAAATCTGGTATTCCCCGCTCCACTGCTCACAGCGGGGCTTTTCTTCGCCTTGCACAATGCCCTGCGAACCCACCCGGTTCAGCGCAGAAAAAACAATCGTTCGGCCGTCCGGGGACCACGAGGGGAAACAAAAGTCCTGGTGCCTCGAGTGAGCAATCCCGTGTTGCTCGGAACCGTCCGCCCCCATCATGTACAACCCGCGACGATCGTCTCCCGTCGCCGAGATGAACGCAATCGCCGCCCCGTCCGGAGCCCACGCCGGATTGGAGTCTTCGGCTTTGTGATTGGTCAGCCGGCGCACATTGGAACCGTCGGAGTTCATCGCGTAAATCTGGAAGATGCCATCGCGCTTCGATCCAAATGCAATCTGTCGCCCATCCGGCGACCAGGACGGATCCATTCCGTGGTCTGTCAACTTCTTCTGGTTCGAGCCATCTGGGTCCATCAGCCAGATCTCGGGGTTGCGGTTCGGATTGGTCAGCGCGAACGCATAAAACGCAATCTTCTTGCCATCATGCGCCCATACTGGGCCGCAGGCGTCGCCGGTCTTGATGTTCGTAATCCGCTTTGCGTCCGTGCCATCGGAGTTCATCACATAAATCTGCGAATAGATGTCGTCGCGCAAAGAACAATAAACGATCTTGGTCCCATCCGGCGAAAGGGAGGGATCGGAACCGTAAATCTTGAAGGTGGTCGCGCCTGAGCCATCCGGATTCATGATTCCAATCTGGCTGGTTTTCGGATTCGCCGCCGCCGTCGCCGCAAACTGGGGCGCGTCATGGGTCTCGGTTGACATGGAGCCCTGGTCGGAACTGTTTCCCGTGATGGTGTTGGCCACTGTGACGGTTTGCGTGGCCACCACGCCTTGTGACGGGTCCGCGTGCACGAAAACAATCTTCTCTTTGAGCGCCGAAGCCTTCGGCGCAGGTGCCGGGCTCGCGGCTTGCTGGGCCTCCGAGGCCGGCACGAACACGATGAACAAAGTTATAATCATTAAGGCATTTCGCCATCGTCTAACCATAGAATTTCCTCCGAGAGGCCGATACTAGCGCAAAGTATTGCTTGTGCGCAAAGTGAAATGTTGCAATCGACGCGCGCGACCAGAAAACCAGCCCTCGCGAGGTTGATCGTGTACTCAACATTTTTTGAATTCGGCCAGAAGCTTAAGTTGCAATCTGAATTTCGTGACGACCCCAAGGTGTACACGACGGTGCTGATGCCGACTAAATCGTGTCCTCCGCGGCATGCATTTTAGGGCAGGAGCCTACGCCAATAATGTCGGCCTCTCGGCATTTCTAACCCTTGCAGCAATGCGGGTTGACGACCAAGTAGCCTTGCTGTGGGCTAGAAGACAGGGATCAGATTGTTTTTCTTCCGATAAAGCTGGCGGTCCACGGCACGGAGCACGTCCTCAACTTCGCTTCCTGTGACGTAACTGGCCAGTCCCCAACTAAAGGACATTTGATAGCTCTTACCGCTACTGAGGTTCCAATGTTCGACGGCACGGAGTAAGCGCCGAACTGGGGAATCGGCATCTTCCTCGCTGGTATCGGGCATGACCACGAGAAATTCGTCTCCGCCCTGCCGGAAAACGATGTCTCCACCCCGAAAAATGGAAGTGAGCAGGCGCGCAAATTCGCGCAGCAACAAGTTGCCTTCGAGGGTCCCCATACGGGCGTTGATGGCGCGAAATCCATCAATATCAATGGTCAAGAAAGTGAGCTGGCTGGACATGCGGTTGGCCCGCGCGACTTCGCGGGGCACCAGTTCGTTGAGCGCACGCCGGTTCAGCAGTTGCGTAAGGGGATCAATGAGCGAAAGGCTCTCCAAGCGCTCGTTCAATACCAGTTCGCTGATCAGAGAGCGTCGAGTGTTGTTCAGCGTGATCTTCTGACCAATCAAGTAAATGTTAAAGAGCAGGATGAGCGAGATCAGTCCAAAAAATAACTGCGGCAGATAAGCGTGTTCAATGTGAATGACGCGTTCTGCCCAGATGACGTTGGGCATGAGGAAGGCCAGGAGACCGGCCGTGAGTACGACCACCACCAGGATCACGATGGACCACAGCTGCAAGTCGCGTCCCGAAAGTTGATGGATCTCCCGCTGGATTTGTTCCGCCCGCGCCAACATCGTAGGCGGTGCGGTCTGGTCGTCTCTGGTGTACGGCATGGCTCCCTCGCTGAGGCGGACTGTGCCCTGCGAATCGCGATACTGTCATTCTCTAATGAAATCGCAGGCAAGAGTAATGCGGAAGTGATGGCGCTGGTTACGAACGTAATCGCGCAGTCTTAAGTCTGGGAGTTTCTAGTCAGGCGTAGCTCACGTCTACCAAGACGTTTCGTCCGGCTTCCTTGCGCAAAGTGATTTCGACGCTCTGTCCGACTGGAAGGGCGTTGCGCAAGTCTCCTTCGAGTGCCAGCGTCTGCGAAGTAATCCCCCCATTCGTCAGGGTCACAATAGATTTATTGGGCTGGCCGACATTCGACTCGAAAAACACCACTTCTTTCACCTTACCGCGAGTCATCCGGCGCGCGCCCTCGGAAAGCGGGCCGGAGGTGCGCAAAGCGAATGAACTTCCCTTTGGTGAGAAGGCTGACTTACCTTTGCGAAGTTCGATCAGCGCATTCAAGCCGAGAATCCCGGAGATGGAAAGCAGGATCAGCGACATGAACAGCCCGTCCACAGTGGTGGGTGAGCCGAAAACCACGATATAAAGAACGCCCAGAAGGGGAAGCAGCGCCAATATCAGTGAGATGAGCAGGACCATAATTCTTTTGTTGAGATGACGGAAGACAGACTAGCAGAAAGCAGGGTGGGAGGTGAACCTCAGGAGGAATTTGTTTTGCGAGAGTCGAATCAAGCGCACTGATCGCGCCAGTCGGCAATCTCCTTCAGGCCTTCGCGGCGGCTTTGCTCGAACAAGCGGACGCGGTGGCGGCAGTGTTCGAACTCGTGGATGTCCGCCCAGACTTCTGCCTGCCACTGGGCATCATGCACAGCCATCTCGCCACAAGTAGCACAGCGAGTGTGCAAAGTATGGATTGCGGGGCCGGTCGGCCTGGGAAAAACGCCAGGGAGTTCAATGAAGATACAGCGGACTTCCTGGATTTCTTCGTTGGCGTCAATCATATGTTCGTAGCGCAGCAGGTAGCCGAAACCTAGTTTGTGGGCTTCCGCCTCGGCCTCGGCGCGAGTGTGGAAAGGACCATATTCAGCCCGCAATTGCTCCACGGAGTCACACGCCATCCAGAAGGTTTCCTTTTTCATTAATTCTCTCGGGACGCGAACCGTCTGGAGTGGGGGCAGCCTAGACCTGGGACGCACTCGATTGGCAGAGCAATTGCGATGCCGCAGCCCCGCCGCTAAATGCTTGTGAATGGGGAGTTTACAAGACGCATTCGTCAGAAGCCCTACTCCCAATGCAAGCTTTTGCAGTTTTTCCCTGATTCCAGGACAATTAGGCTGGTGTGGGCTGGATGGATTTTGGCACCAATGGCCTTTAGCACAATTTAATGTAACTTCCGTATTTCTTAGACCAAGCGGCCTGGCCCTCCTTGTCTCCTAACTCCCCCGTCGGCTGCAGTCATAAATTCAGTTTACCTACCGCATCGAATGAATACGTTTCATGCTTTAGATGAAAACTTTCTCATTTGCGATCACGTATCAGCCGTTGCACCATCAAGTGCACCTCTCATACTTTCGCCACGTTACCCAGTGGTTTTACTAAGCAAGGAGAACTCAAAATATGGGATCTAAAGCACTTGACTTTCGTAGCTCGGAGGCACTTCTTGAGATTGAAGTGCCCACCTTTGAAAAGCCCCAGGGTGGGCAGCCTCAGTTGTTTCGCGCTCACGGTTCACATCAGAAGGTTGGGCCAGCCCCCGGGCTGATACTAAGGCGTAAGACCCGCCGCGTCCAGGTAGGGAAAATCCATTCCTACAAATACCTCTCCCTTACCACTTTGACATGATGCGCAAAGTGCCCCGCGATGATATAGGCCAGGGCACGGACGGTGAAGCGATTGTCGCTGGCGATGCCGCTGCACATCCAGGCCTCGGCCGGCAAATTGAGGAATAGTGAAAGGGTGGAAAGGCGCACACGGCGGAACTCCTCGACGTGCGCCATCCAGGTAACCTTGTCCGCGTCAGCGCCGGCCATGTTCTGGTCGTAGCTGGGCAAGGGGGCCTCGAACCCGCGCGCGAACCAGAGGGCGCGAAAGGCGAAGGTGCGCTCGCTGTCGGTCACGTGGTTCAGCACTTGGCGAATGCTCCATTTGTCCGGAGCATAACGATGCAGCGATTTTTCTTCCGAGATGGACGAGAGCAGCGGCTCTTTGATCTGGGTTTCGAGCGAGCCCAGAGGATCGTCGCCGATAACCTGGCTGATGTAGGTGAAATAGTAGGGTGCGGCTTCGCTGGTTTGTGGGCGGGGAATCATGGAGTTATTTTAGCGCGGAAATAAAAACCCCCGCTCTCGCGAGCACGGCTTTGATTGGCTGAAGCTGACGACTTCTTAGCACATGGATGCTGGAAAGCCCCTAAGCAAGCCGGTGCCCCATCTTTCCGCGTTCTTTGCGGAAAGGTGGGAGGCGAGAATTCGACGAGGCACGGCATTCACTTCTGAAATTAGATGAGACGATCGCTTCTCGAGATTGAAGTGCCCACCCTTGAAAAGCCCAAGGGTGGGGCAGCCTCATTCGTTTCACGGCTCAGGTTTCTGATCGGAAAGGTTGGCCAGCCCTCCGCGTCTCACGACGCAAACCGCGCGAAGATCTTGAAAATGTCGTCAAACGGTGACGGGGTCAGTCTCAGTGCCTCGCGTATATACATCGTTTTCAGCCTGGCCGGCCCCAGGCCGACGCTGCTTGCGAAGATGTTGAAGACCTGCTTGCCGGGCACGACGCTCTTCCACAACGAATCGTCCTCAGCAAGACTGTCGTAGAGTTTCTGTAGAAACTCTACGAGGAACGCCTCAATCCTGCCATCATCTAGTTGGCCAACTACCCGATTGCGCTCGCTCATCCCCTTCTGTTTTATTGCATCCGCCAGTTGGGCCGCAGTCTTACCATTGCAATCCTTCGGCATGAGATCTATGTTCCCGACCAACTCGCGAAAATAGGCCGACGCTGCCAATGCTGCACCGTATGGTGCCTGGCTCTTCGCGATTTCCTTTTGGCGTGATCGCACCTCGGAGGGAGAGTGCAACGGTGAACCTTCTGGTTCTGTTTGCGCAAACACAGAAACGAGTACGTTCTCATCCAAGAAGTAATTCTCGAGATGATACTTCGCAAGAATCTCGATGCGCCCTTCGGTCGCCCCTTGGGCGATCTCCTCAGCCTTAAAGGTGGGGACGGCGTCGCGGTCGCACAACATGTAAAACTCTACCCCCCAGACGGTACGCTCTAGAACCTGTCGGTGCAGGTAATCAAACGAGGTCAGCAGACCCTTGCCTCCACCTGGCACCAGCACCAAAGTGGGAAATCTGTCTCGCAGAATCGAACCGTAAACCTGTTTGTCTAAGCTGGAGTGGGTTCCCTCAATCAAAACTATCTTCTTTCCAAGCGCCACGATCCCGATCGACTGGCCTAGCAGCTTTAAGGCCTGATGCGTCTGATCGTCCTCCCTCACTAGAACCGCCTGGTTTTCTCCACCGCCTTTCGGCGGCGCTATGAACACGACGGAATTATCCAGAGAAGCCGTAATAATATCTGGAGAATGTGTACACAAAATAAATTGGTTGTTGTTTCCAACTGTTTTCAACGTCTGAAGCAACTTGTAACTCAGTTCAGGGTGGAGGTGTAGCTCGGGCTCGTCAAAGATCACAATGCAATTGCTCGGACACCTCAAGAGGAAGTCAAACACGATATTGACGACCTCCCGTTCTCCGGAGCTAAGACTCGACACAGGAAACGTTTGTCCCTCGAATGAATACTGCAACTGCTGCAGCTTCGGGTCCGCATCCAACAGTTCCTTTGGTGCCAGGAGTTGGCGAAAGGCGTGTTTGAATGGATCCAGTGGATCGGGAAAATCCTTCGGGTCCAGTTGGACGGGTTCCCTTCGCTCGGACCTGCTGAACAACTGTTCAGCTTTCTTGGCAATCTCCTCACGCCTGCTCCTGACCTTCCTAAAAATAGAGTGCAATGTGTCTTGGAAGCGGCCTCGAAGTCCCCCGAGGCTAAAGTTCCACTGCATCGCCTCCATGTAGGGGTTCTGGAAATCCCAATTGAACACATACGGCGCGACCTGCTGAATCGAGCGATCACTCCTCGAAATTCACCACGGAACTCTCCCAGTTGGACCGCCGCCTTGATTTCTGCAAGGTCTGCGTCAATTTCTGAGCATCGGGAACATTCCGAGTATCAAGTTGGTTCTTACCCCATTCCGTGCGCTCGGACTGGGATGTCGCCTCAAGGACGAGAGCCACCTGAGCATTGTTGATGGGTGCTTGGAAACAATTCACTAGCCCGTTTATCAGACGTGTCTTACCGACGCCGTTCGGCCCAGCGAGCACAATCACGTCCGACAGGTTCTCTGCCGCGAAATACTTCACCGGCTGGACATCACGCGCAGTCATACTTCTCAGGCGCATCTCAAAGCCTCCGCTGGGCAACCCCCAAGAAAAAAGGCCCCGCTCTCGCGAGCGGGGCCTTTGACTAGCCAAAAGCTAGGAGCTAAAAGCTAGAAGCCGCTCTTAGTACATGCCTTCCATACCGCCGCCGTGACCGCCGCCACCCATCGGAGCGCCCTTCTTCTCCTCGGGGATTTCGCAGACCAGAGCTTCGGTGGTGAGCATCAACGATGCGATCGAGCCGGCGTTCTGTAGTGCGGTGCGCACCACTTTGGTCGGATCGAGCACGCCCGCCTTGACCAGATCTTCGTACTCGCCGGTCAGGGCGTTGTAGCCGTAGTTGTTGTCCTTCGAGTCGTTGACCTTGCCCAGAACGATTGCGCCTTCTTCGCCGGCGTTCTCGGCAATTTGGCGCAGCGGCTCTTGCAGGGCCCGCTTCACGATGTTGACACCAATCTGCTCATCGCCTTCGAGCTTCAGCTTGTCGAGAGCGTTGACGCAGCGGCTGAGGGCCACACCACCGCCGGGGACAATGCCTTCCTCGACTGCGGCGCGGGTTGCGTGCATGGCATCTTCCACGCGGGCCTTCTTTTCTTTCATTTCGGTTTCGGTAGCAGCACCAACTTTGATCACTGCTACGCCACCGACCAGCTTCGCCAACCGCTCCTGCAGCTTTTCGCGGTCGTAGTCGCTGGTGGTCTTTTCGATCTGGCCACGAATTTCCTTCACCCGGCCCTGAATGTCGCCGGGCTTGCCTTTGCCTTCGACGATGGTGGTGTTGTCCTTGTCAATGGTGATTTTCTTGGCTTGGCCGAGGTCGGCGATCTGCACGTTTTCCAGTTTCACGCCCAGATCTTCCGTGATGGCCTTGCCACCGGTCAGTTTCGCGATGTCATCCAGCATGGCCTTGCGGCGATCGCCGAAGCCGGGTGCCTTTACGGCGGCGACTTGCAGCGTGCCACGCAGTTTGTTCACCACCAGGGTCGCGAGCGCTTCACCCTCAACGTCCTCGGCAATGATGAGCAGCGGACGGCTGCTCTTGGCAATCTGCTCGAGCAGGGGAAGCAGGTCCTTCATCGAGCTGATTTTCTTTTCGTGGATCAGGATGTAAGCGTTCTCGAGGGCGGCTTCCATGCGCTCGGGATCAGTGACGAAGTACGGTGAGAGATAGCCGCGGTCGAACTGCATGCCCTCGACCACTTCAAGTTGGGTCTCAAGCGTCTTAGCCTCTTCCACGGTGATCACGCCATCCTTGCCGACCTTCTTCATGGCCTCGGCGATGATGTGGCCGATGGTCTCGTCGTTATTCGCCGAGATGGTCCCCACTTGGCCGATCATGTCGCCGGTCACGGGCTTGGAGAACTTGTCAAGTTCGCCCTTGATGCGGTTGCCTTCTTTATCGAGGCTGCCGCAAATAGCGATGACTGCCTTCTCGATGCCGCGCTTCATCGCCATCGGATTGGCACCGGCGGCGACCGTCTTCACGCCTTCGCGATAGATGGCCTGGGCCAGAACCGTGGCCGTAGTGGTGCCGTCGCCGGCAATGTCGGAGGTCTTCGACGCCACTTCACGCACCATCTGCGCACCCATGTTTTCTTGCGCGTCCTTCAATTCAATTTCTTTCGCCACGGTGACACCGTCCTTGGTGATGGTCGGTGAACCGAATTTCTTTTCGATGACAACATTGCGGCCCTTGGGGCCAAGGGTGACCTTCACGGCATCGGCCAGAAGGTTCACGCCGCGAAGAATCGCCTGTCGCGACTCTTCTCCATGTACGATTTGCTTTGCCATAATCTTTTTCTCCTATTGAATTCGAAAGTCTTTAAACCACTAAGGTCACGGGGTTTCACAGAGAAAACCTGCGATCCTCAAACTACTTGCGGGACCCGGCCATTTCTTTCTTGCTCGCGCCTACGATCACGCCGAGAACTTCTTCCTCGCGCATGATGATGAAATCTTCGCCATCTAGCTTGATCTCGGTCCCAGAATACTTGCCAAACAGAATATGGTCGCCTTCTTTGACGGCCAGAGGGAACACCTTGCCCTCATCGTTGCTCTTGCCGCGGCCAGCGGAGACGATTTCACCTTCCTGAGGCTTGTCTTTTGCGCTATCGGGAATAATGATGCCGCCCCGAGTGGTGCCTACTTCTTCAACGCGCCGAACCAAAACACGGTCATGCAGTGGGGTAAATTTTGTAGCCATAGTTGCAGACTCCTTTCGCGGATTGTTGGTTAAGATTTTGATTTAAGTGCTAGAAACGCCATTATAGGGATGCTGGGTGTTTGTTAGCACTCATTGTTGGAGAGTGCTAATTATAGAAAACGAAGACAGCATTGTCAAGCTGACCTGAATTCATGACTCTAACTATTTGAATAGAAATTAGTTAAATACGCTAAACGCCTGTGACTCAATACTCCTAATTCGGTGGTTCCAGTTCAGCAGGTCGATTGGAGAGGAATATTCTTGACGATCGTGAGCCACATCGTCCGAGCCATACCACGCACAAGTCATGACAATCGCAACGGTCACGCATAGAATTGGGGGACATGAAATCGCTTATTCTTGCCATCGTTCTTGGTTCGCTTCTCCTGCCAGCGTTTGCACGTAAAGAGAAAGACACCGGTCCGGTGGCCATACTGAGTTTTACTGTCTTGAAAGACCAGAGCGCGAAACCCGTGCGCAACGCAGGTGTGGTAATGCACCTAGTCGGCAAGCACGATAAACAGGCGCGGGGAGGCATCGAACTTAAGACCGACGCCGAAGGCAAATGCAATTTTGAGGGCGTTCCCTACGGCAAACTGCGCGTACAGGTGCTGGCGCCCGGGTTCCAAACTTTCGGGGAAGACTACGAAGTGGACCAACGAACGATGGAGATCACCATCAAGCTGAAACGACCCGAAGGACAGTATTCAATTTACGATGATCATCCGACCGATAAAAAGGAGGATTCGACCTCGCCGTCAGGTCCCAGCCCGAAGTCGCAGTAATCGTGCCTACACGCGAAAACATCTGTTTGCGGCATTTTTCAACTTGAGGACAAAGCATGGACTATTTGTTGAAAACTGAGCCGACCGTTTATTCCTTTGCCGATTTGCTACGTGAACAGCACACGGTTTGGGATGGCGTGTCCAATCCCGTAGCGCTGAAACATTTGCGCGCGATGAAGCCGGGAGACCGTCTGGTGATCTACGAAACCGGCGATCATAAGAGTGCGGTGGGCACGGCGGAAGTTGTCTCGGTGGACGTTTCTGATCCCAAGAATCCGCAAGTCAAGATCAAAGCAGGAAAACCGTTGGCCAAGCGCGTAACGCTGGCCGAGGTCAAAGCAAACAAGATCTTCGCGGACTCGCCGTTGGTCCGGCAAGGAAGGTTGAGCGTCGTGCCCTTGACTCGCGAGCAGTTCCGGTTTCTAACCGGAGAATAATGACAGCAATGTGGGAACCTGTTGTGTCCAGAGGACGAAACTCCAGGTCGTTGCTACTTCGCGAATGATCGCGCTGCTCTGATTCTGCGGAGGAGAGGCTGCATCAGGTCGTTTTGGATATGTTAGATTTAGAGAACGTGGGCGCGTAGCTCAGTTGGCAGAGCAATGCCCTTTTAAGGCATGGGTCGATGGTTCGAGTCCATCCGCGCTCACCACCACAAATATCCAGCCGTGGAATCCTTTCAGCCTTGACCGGGGCCAGTGGTACGTAACATTACCGGTTCCAACAACCAACGCTTCAAGGTTCGATATAATCCCAACTTCATCCGAGAGTTACGCTGAGCTGTGCTCCGAAGGGTAAGTCGGACCCGCTTTAAATCAGGTTTTTCTCGTTCGTTCGATTCAAGTGACAGGGAAGCAGTTCTAAGCTTGCTGGAACGCGATGCGTGAGGTGTGATGCGAATACGGCCCGGAATTGAACTGGCAAGCCTGACCGACATTGGCTGCCAGCGGGACAATAACGAGGACCGCTATGCCTACTGGGAACCTGACGCCGACGACGAATTCGCGCGTAAGGGGAGGCTGGCTGTCGTGGCCGATGGCATGGGTGGTCACGAGGGCGGGCAGGAAGCCAGCCGCATCGCAGTCGAGGCAATCCAGGAAGTTTTTTCTCGAGATTCTGGCGTGGACCCGCAAGCGCTGCTGGTCGCTGGGTTCCAGACTGCACATGAACGTATTTTGCGCTATGTTACCGAACATCCGGAGCTACATGGCATGGGCACAACCGCTACGGCGATCACCCTCTTGCAAAACCAACTGTATTACGCGCACGTCGGCGATAGCCGCTTATACCTGGTTCGAGGGCCGAAGATCTCTCGCCTGACTCGCGACCATTCGTATGTAGGTCGCTTAGTCGAAGATGGCGTAATCAGCCCAGAGGAAGCTGAAACTCATCCTCAACGACACATTCTTACGGCCGCTCTCGGAGCCGGCACGGAAATCTCGCCTGACACTCAGCTGCATCCCAT
>Ga0207138_1012_pt1 | contig 38822 bp, 10 predicted proteins | sample Alteio_BWMinHeat_6_FD_153589 | JGI IMG/M metagenome (GOLD analysis project Ga0207138, IMG submission 153589) | Enriched cells from forest soil in Barre Woods Harvard Forest LTER site, Petersham, Massachusetts, United States -... | ecosystem: Environmental > Terrestrial > Soil > Temperate forest >...
CATTTGTGAGGCGTTAAAAATTCCGCCGGAGGCTTGGGAAAGAGTTGGGGAACAACAAAGGAGAGCTAGAACAAGAATCGAACGTTTCATGGGGGGCCTCACGAATTGGTTTTATTGGTGGGCGAGAGATACCATAACTTGATTAAATGTGTCAAGTATTAATTGGATTAGATAACAACTACTTAATCGCCCCTGCCAGCACCGCAAGCCACTGCTCGGCGTGGGCCTGCAAGCCCGCTTCGTTCATGTGAATGCCGTCCCAGCGGTATTGATCTCCAGTGAGCTCGTCGGATTTCGATCCAGTAAATATATTTAAGTTAGGCTGCACCACGTCCCGCTGGGCGGCCAGGATTTGCCGGCGTGATTCCGCCAGAAAGGCCTTGCAATCACTGCGCTTGGCGCAGGTCGTATTGGTGAAGCCCGTGCCGGGGTAGGTGACTTCCGCTACGAAAAACGGGATATCGAAGCCGGCAGCCTTGCGCGAGTCCTGGATCAGGGTTCGAAGCTGGGATTCGTATTGGTCCCCCGCTGTATTCACCATCACGTCGGTTTCTCCCTGGTGCCAGAGAATGGCGCGTGCGCCTTCTGCTTGCAAAAACGACAGGCGCTGCTTCATGCGTTCGAGATTCGGCGTGCCGGGTTGCCATTGCCCCATCGACGAGCCTCCGACCGCCGTGGCACGAAGGCTATGGGCACGTTCCATTTTCTTTCGAGCTCGTCGCCGAGCAGGCACCAGGGGGAGCCTCCTTTGCCGGTGTCGACGGTGGTCAGCGGATCGCGGCATTGCGACCAGGTTTGGCCGTCGAAGAATACTACGTTGTTCGAGCGGCTTTGTTGGGGGCGGCGGCCGAAGAAGCTGGCGTTGGATTGTCCGCCGATGACGAAAACTTCTCCGACGCCCACGTTATCTACAGTCGCGGGAGCGCCCGCGGCCCCGTTTTTCACGGCGCGAATTTCCATTTGGTACCAGCCGCCGGCGGGGGCATCGATGGCGCCTGAGCTCACAGTAGTCCACGGAGTGAGCGCGCTCCCGAAAAATCCGCCGCGAAGCAGGCGCGCCTCAATACAGTCGGCGGGGCTGCTCGATTGAATGGTCACTGCAATGCGTCCCACGTTTTTGTGGTTGCGCTGAAAAACCCGAAAAGGCTGCGGAGAGAGAATCTTGGCGACGACGGGGCCGCCGCTCGATTGCGTCACGTTGCAGGCCAGGGCTGGGGTGACGGCGAGCAGGAGCAGGAGGGGGGCTATAAAATTCTTCATGGAAAATCTCGGGTTAGGCCTTCTATTCTAATATTCTTGCCTAATTTGGTCAACAACGATAAAAGCTCGCCCAGCTGGGGCCGTTCTTTCTTCTGTGGGGTGTCGTAACGACACCGATGAGGATGGGGTGGCACCGGGTAGAAAAATGAAAAAGTGACTTTTCTGTAACAATAAAAGGCACTTATATGGACGAGAGCCGTGGCATAGAACTTGTACTTGGACGTTTTAGATTTTGCCTAACTCACGCCCCTTAACCTTGGAGAATTGAAATGCCACTTAAAATTTGTGCCCTACTTGCGATGATGTCCTTAGCTGTCTGGTCTGGTTCTGCTTCTGCAGATGGATGGGGAGGCGGCAACGGTAACGGCGGCGGCAATGGCGGCGGCTGGGGAAACGGCGGCGGTAACGGTGGCGGCAATGGCGGCGGTGGACACCCCACTTTCCTTTGCCAGGGCAGATTCGTTGGCGCTTACTCGAACGGTGCAACGGCGACCGTCATGGTCACTCCTCAGGGCGGCGGTAGCGTAAGCGTTTACGTTACGATCCCGGGCGGACGCACCTTCACATCGTCGCGGGGCTCTTGTGAAGAGCGCGGCGGTCAGGCGCAGATCAGCTATACTCTGCAGATGCCGTATGACTACGACCACACTGGATTCATTTCCCAAGGTAGCGACGGAAAATTCCACATGCAGGGTGGAGCGACGGCCAACGGAGTTTCCTACTCGTTCGACTTCGTTCGTCAGTAAGACTTATTTGATTAGAAAAGCCGTGAATCCCTCTGGGACTCACGGCTTTTTTATTTGCGGCAGGTCCCGCGCAAAAAAAGATCTCCGCCACCTTAAGCTCTGGCTTCTTCGGCCTGTTCCTGAAGGTCGGATTTTTCTAGCACGTCGCGCTTCACGAGTCCGTCGCGCATTTTCTTGAGAAGTTTGAAAAGCTGCTCTTGCTCGGAGGCGGAAAAATCGCTAAAGAGCTCCGAAACCTTGTCTTTGAATTCCGTGCAGCCGAAAGAAATCGTTTTATACGCCTTGGCCGTGAGCTTGATAAGTGTGATACGGCGATCAGTAGGGTGGGTGCTACGCTCGACGATGCCGTCTTTTTCTAGGGCGTCGACCAGGGCTGTAATATTGGTCGCCGTAACGCCCAGTTCATCGCGCAAATCACACATTTTGGTGGGGCCATTGTCGAATAAGATCTCCGACAGGCGCATGCGTTGCGGAGTCAGCCCGTCCGCCAGCTGGTGCGAGTCAGCCCAGCGCATAAAGGCGGGGCCGAGGGACCAAAAGAGGAGCAATAGCTTGTGCTTGAGCGGCACGCTCTTCGCCTCCATGTCGGAACCGCATGTTTTCTTTAGTCTTTTTCCGGACATGTTTCAAGTATAGCACAGGAAAGCGTTTATTCCCAATAAAGATAGTTCATATATTGACTATTATTTTTTGAAGTATTATCATTTATATATGAACTATATGAAGGTAAGTAAATTTATCCTTGTGAGGAGAGCCCCACGGGCCGTCTGGCCACTCACCCTGGGCTTTGTTCTGTTCTCACTCTGGGTTTCGTTCCATACATAAGGAGAGAGAAATATGAATATTCTTTTGATCCAAAGCAGCCCTAGAGGCGGAGAGTCCGTCAGCCGTAAGCTGACGAAAGAATTGCTGGAGAAGCTGAGCGAAAATGGCGAGGTTTTCGTTACCGAGCGGGATCTTTCCGTGCAGCCGCTCCCGCACCTTCAGCAGGAGCAGCTAGCTGCTTTTTTTACTCCACCGCAGCAGCGAAATACGGCGCAACAAGAGGCCGCCCGGTTTTCCGATGAAGCTGTAGACCAACTTCTAGCTTCCGACGTGATCGTGATCAGCGCTCCCATATGGAACTTCAGCATTCCCTCCGTGCTCAAGGCCTGGATCGATCACGTGGTGCGGGCGGGGCGCACGTTTTCCTACGGACCCGAGGGAGTGAAAGGGCTGGTGGACAACAAGCGGGTCTATGTGATCTCCGCCAGAGGAAGCGTGCTGTCGAATGGTCCGCTGGTGGCGATGGATTTTTTCGAGCCTTATCTAAGGGCGGTGTTGGGTTTCATCGGGCTTAACGATGTGACCTTCATTCGCGCCGAGGGCTTGGGAGACCCTCGATCGAAAGACACTGCGGTAGCGAAGGCGCAGAGCAAGATCGCGGCGCTGATTTAGAGCTAACAATAGTCAATCGAGTGAGTTTTCAGCCGACCGCAGCAGGTCTATTTTTTTTCGGCAGCTCTAAAATAAACACTTGACGTTTATTCCTCCATAAGGCCAAAGTAATGCCACCTCCGAAACTTTTCTTAAGGAGGAAACCCATGAAAAACTTGAATGACCTCGAACTCGAGAAGGCCCTTGCTCTTTGCGTGGGCCGGGAGCGAGAAGCCACGGCTGAAGTGCTGCGCTATTTGCGCGAGGTGGAGACGCGGAAGCTCTACTTAGCGCGAGGTTTTTCTTCTCTCTTTGCCTACTGCACGAAGAAGCTAGGATACTCCGAGCCTGAAGCGCAACTCCGTATCCAGGCCATGCGATTAGTACGGGCTGTTCCGGAAGTGATGGCGAAGATTGAAAGCGGCATTCTTACTATAAGTGTGGCAGCGCAGATCCAAGTGGCGGCCAGGCGGGAGAGACTTGAGAAAAAGGAAACAAAGGAGCTAGTCGCGCAGCTCTCAGGCTCCAGTAAGCGAGAGGCAGAGAAAAAATTGGCGGGTCTTTTTCCCGAGGCGCCACGTCCTGAGAAAGTCAGAAACGTTTCGGAAAACTTATTGGAAATTCGTTTCACGGTGACGAACGAAGAAGCGGCTCTTCTAAATCAACTTCTAGACCGCAAATCGCATACGAACTTTGAGCGGCGCTTTGATAAGCTTTTTATAGAATTGGCGCGAGATGCATTACGTAAAATCGAGAAAAATCCAGCACAAGACGCATCGCCTCAATGTCCGGACAAAGTGCCCTTCACGCGCCATATTCCAAAGGCAACCCAGCGCTACGTATGGAAGCGAGACCGAGGTTTCTGCCAATATGAGGATCCTCTCACCAAGCAACGGTGCCAATCTAAGCACGCACTCCAGCTAGACCATATTAAGCCCTTTGCCCAAGGTGGAAATCACACTCCCGAAAACCTTCGCCTCTTTTGCGGAGCTCATAATAGATGGCGATCGGCGTAAAAATTTAAGCGCGTCCTGCCCGATCGAATACTTGCCTTGCTTTAATTATCACAGCTGCACTTAATCGTTGTCTTGGCTCGAGGAAAAAGGTGGTTTAGTGTTCTTAGAGGAGCGCCTTTAGTCGGCGCGACAATAAACCAAATGAACTGGGCACTCTTTCTTTCCACATTTTCGCTGATTTTCGTAGCCGAGCTACCAGACAAAACCGCCTTCGCGACATTGCTCATGGCCACGCGAGGCAGGCCGCTGGCGATCTTTTTCGGCGTAGCCACTGCCTTTGCCATTCAATCTCTGATCGCGGTTTGTTTCGGAAGCCTGATCGGCCTCCTGCCTGAGCGATGGGTTCATCTCGCCGCAGGTTTGCTATTTATCGCCTTTGCCGCCTATTCCTGGTTTCACTCCGAGGAGGACGAAGCCAAAGCGGAAGAAGAATGCCCGTCCTTATCGGAGCGAACGAAATTCCTGAAATCCGCGTGGAAAGCATTCTTGGTGATCTTCATCGCCGAATGGGGCGACCTCACTCAGCTAGCCACGGCCTCAATCGCCGCCCGTTATCATGGGGACGGCGTCACTATTTTTTGCGCCGCCACCTTGGCTCTCTGGTGTGTGACGGCTCTGGCGATTTTCATCGGCCATAAAGTTCGGCACGTGATCCATGCGGGATTCCTGAAAGCCGCGAGCACCTTTGTGTTTGCTCTCGTGGGCGCCTACTTTATTTTCACCTGGTTCAAGCCTTAGAGCTTTTCCGGCGCGAGATTTTTCCCCACTTTCCAGCGTAGTTTTCATGACATACGACACTTGTCGTAATAAACTTTTGACTTACGACAAGTGTCGTATATCCTTGGGTCATAGGGAGCGACTGCGATGAAAAAAGCTGACATGAAAGTTACGGAGCTGGAGCTGGGTGTGCTCCAGCAAATCTGGCACCGGAATAACCAAGCCACGGTGAACGAAGTACTAGAGGGGTGGGGCGGGAAAAAGCCCGGTTATACGACCGTGCTCAAGACCCTGCAGAAAATGGAAGCGAAGGGCATCGTGGGCCACCGCCAAGACGGCCGGCGCTATCTTTATTTTTCCACCCTCAAAAGAGAGCAGGTCACCGAAGGCCGCCTGCAGACCATCATCGGGCGGATCTTTTCTGGGAATAAAATTTCCTTTGCGGAATATTTCATCAAGTCGAGCGATCTCAGTTTGGACGACATCGCCGAGCTGAAAAAAATGGTCGCCGATCGCGAAAAGGAGCTGAAGCGATGATCGAGCTCAGTTCGGTATGGCTATCAGGTTATGCGGTCTTCACGGCTTGCCTCTTGCCCGTGCTGTTCTTGCACCGTCTCTTCCTGAAATACGGGATTTCTCTGCGCTTCTCGATCGCCGCCCAGAAGGCGCTTTCGCTCTCCATGCTCCTCGTGCCATTCCTGATCTTTCTGGCGAGCCAGCAGCGGGCGCCCCAAATCGGAGAAATTTCGCAGGCGCAACCTCACTTGCCGGCAGCAACCAACGCCGGGAAAGCAAGTCTTCCTAGTCATCCCGCCGGAGCGGCCTTGGGACGGGTTCAGGAATCCGTGGCCGATGTTTTCATTCCCTTCGTCGAGCTCATTTTTCTCTGCACGATGGCCGGTTTATTGCTTTTTGTGGCACGCATTTTCCTGCAGGAGAGAAATTTGCGGCGCTGGCAAAAAGGCGTGTTTGAAAGAGTGGAGCCGGGCATATCTCTCTACCAATCGAGCGCCATCACGGTGCCCTTTTCCATCGGCGTCTGGAACCGGCGGGTCTTTCTTCCGCAGTCGCTGCAGGGGCAGGAGCTCGACGTGATCAAGAGCCACGAGATCAACCACTGCCGGCTCCGGCATCATCTCTGGTCGCTGCTCGAGGCTTGTCAAACGCATGTCTTCTGGTTCAATCCTTTGACCCATGCGCTGAGAAAAACGGGAAATACTCTCCGGGAGATGGAGTGCGACGAATTTTCCGTGAAGAGCATAGAGCGGTTTACTTACCTGACAGTTTTATTGGAAACAGCAGAGTCTTATGCCACGCGCGGTATGTTGCCGATTCGTGGCCAAGGATGGAATCACCTGGAGGAGATGAAAATGCGGATCAGTCACATCATGGATGAGAAAAAGAAAAAATGGGCAGCGGCATGGATAGCTTCGTTCGCGCTGGCAACGCTACTGGCCGTGTGCGGAACCTTCTATCTAGCGAACCGGATCGACTCGGTCACGGAGGATTCGATCTTGAAGGAGATCCGCTCGCAGTACGCGGAGGCGACCCGCGCCGTTCCGGCGATCGAATTTGAGAAACTTCCTCTGCATTTCGTCAAGGCCCTCGTATTGCACGAGGACCAGGCCTTCTTTGACCACAACGGCATCAGTCAAAAAGGAATCGCGCGGGCTACAGGCAGAAACTTTCTATCTGTTCTGAGCGGCGGCACTTTCTTGAGGGAAGGGGGATCCACGATCACTCAACAGCTGGCCAAGCAGTTTCTAAGCGAGCGAGAAAGATCGATCCATCGCAAAATCCAGGAGTATAAGGTCACCCGGGTTCTCGAGGCGCATTTTTCCAAACAGGAAATTCTCACGATGTATTTGAACATGGCGTATTTCGGGAATCAGACGGTGGGGCTCGCGAAAGCGGCGCAGTTTTATTTTCACACCGACTATGATCAGCTCTCGGTGGAGCAGTCGGCGATGTTGATTCCGTTTCTCGACGCGCCCTCGAAGTTCAATATGATCGCCAATGCGGACGCCGCAAAACAGAGAATGGCGAATTTGTTGGCTAAGCTGCATAGCACGAATTAAGTGCGGTGGGGGGCCAGAATCATTTTTGGCTACCCTGCGATTGATTATTTAAATTCTGAATTTGACTATACATAAGGTAAGACCAAGTGGCGATGACTCCGCCGCCGACCGTCCAGAGGGATTTTTGCATTAAGCTTTCAAATTTTAGTCTACGGCTGGTGTCTTCGGAGATTCCCTTCCAGGGGCCAACTCTGCCAGTATTTTCCGTATAGACCCCATCCATTAAATCGCTGAAAAAGTTGTAGTAGAATGCCTTTGCAAGCCTCTCCTTATTGTATTTAGCAAAACTTTGGGGATTGAACCGATTGGCAGGACTCGCAAAAATACGCATAGTGCCTTGGCGATCGAACTCCTTACTCATCCTGTTGTACCAGTCTATGGCGGGCATGGCCTTTTTAAAAATTGGGTCAATGGCGTACCAGGTTCCATTTTTCCCGCGCACGAGAGTCGTCACATGGTATCTCCAGTTGGTTCCGTCAGCTTTCAAATTACCCACCGCCCAGAGTTTGCGCACATTGCGGGTGGGGAGACCCGTTTGCAGCGCCTTGAGGTGAGCCGCCATGGCCCGCCCCCAGCAAAATCCATATTGGGGTGAGCCATTATAGACTCCGCAGAGGCTCTCACTTACCTGATTGTTTGCTGCCACGTCGTCGTAGAGCTTGTTTATTTCTTTGTCCGTCAGCCCCGTTTTCTTTTTAGACAATGGATTTTCAAACGGTTCTTTCTTTAGCTTCTGCAGCGCGGCCTCATTGAGGCTCTTGGCTTCTTTCGGGCTTCGCTGTTTTAATGTGAATAAATCGCCACCATTTTTTAAGAGTCTATCCATTTCATCATCGGTTGGGCCGATGACAAGAGTGGGTTTTAGGCTGGGAGCGGAGGCCGGCTCGCGAGCGGAGCTTCGCGTTTTTACGGGATCACCCACCACTCCGTCTTCGATCAGGGCCCGGCGCTCTTCAATGGTGAATTTGTCCTTCAGGATCTCCACCTTTTTCTCGAGTTGGGCGTCGGTATAGTTGCCCACTCCGGGCGGGTTCACGCCGTCTTTACCGAATTGTTCGCCTCGGCCGACTTCATGCGCCCGTTGGATATCGTTTACTTCCTCGAGCGTGAGTTCTTTGTTGCCACGGAACTTTTGCAACGAATTTTCCGCTTTGTCTTTGATGCCTGACTCGAACGAACTGAGGACTGATTCGATCTTCTGGCTTTCCTCGGGCGTGAAACGGTGGGGTAGAGCGGTGTCATCGCGGAAAGTCGCCTCCATCATGGCGTCGTGGTCTTTTCTTAGCTTATTATAAACATTATTCATTCCCATATAGTTCCCAGCGGCTGAAGCGGGGCCACGTTCCGTGAGTGCATTGGCGAGCTCGATCGTCTGCAGCCTTCCGATGTCTTTCCGCACGTCGTGAAATTCTTTTTCTGTGAGATTTTCTGAACCAAGCGTCTCACGAATGGATTGGACCATCGACTGCACGTGTTCTTCGAGAGCGGGCTGGCTCATCGCTTTCATGCCGGCGAGTTCTTTGTCGATCGTATTGAGATTGCCGTTGTCGAGCATTTGGCGGAGTTTTGTCGCCTCCATTTTAACGTCTTCAAGCACGCCGTAGCTGGCAGCGTCGGTAAGGTGGCCGATCTTCGCCGTGAGCTTGTCAAAGCGTTTGATCTTTACGCCGTCTTCACAAATGGCCTCGCAGAGGAAACGGATAATCTTGAGGCGGCCGCGCGCGGCCTTGAACTCAGCAGCAACGGCGGGTTCGATCTTGCCGGTGCGCGCGATTTCTTCAACCGCGTTCAGGAACTTCTTGTCGGGGCGGGCTTCTGTCCACAGCTTGGCGGCCGAGCGGAGGTTGGCCTGGTTCTCGGCGAGAGTCGGGATTCTCACTTTTCCTTGGAGCGCTGGTTTCGCGTCGAGCTTGAATTTATTGTCAATGGCTTCCGAGAGCTTGGTGTCGAGCCCCGGCAGCTTCCAGCTTGTTTCTTTTCCCGCCTTTTCCCAGGCGAGGTAGGAGTGCCGGTCGGCAGTCGCTTCGAGGCTGCGATTCGTGGCTTCGCGCAGTTGTTCCGCTCGTGCATTGACTTTCGCGTTTCCGGAATTGGCGTCGAGGAATTCCTTTTGGCGGCGTTCAAATCTGGCGATGCGCTCGTCGGCGGAGGCCTTCGAATCTTTCCAAATTGCGGCGGCAGTAGTGGGGTCGGTCTGGCCGGCGTAGCGGCGGGCGCGGAGGTCGTCGCTGATTCCATCCGTAAGACTGCGTGCTTCCTGCGCAAGGGATTCTCCACCCTTGAACGGTTTCACGGCATCGGCGGCGGACGTAAGTGCCTTTTCGGCGCGGGCGGTTTCGAAGGCATTCTCGATCGCGTGAATCGGATGGAGAACGGTGGCAGTGACGTCTTCGGCCGCACCGAAGACTTGGACGCTGAGGGGAAGCTTCTTCTCCCCACGGAAGGGCGCCATCGACGTTTCTGCGGCAGACTCAAGTGCTTTGTCCGAACTTGGCTCGACCGCACTCTTGGCCATTAAATCCATTTCGACCGTAAGTGAACCGTCGGGCTCGACGCGGTAAATCCGATTAACGACGGTTCGCTCTTGCGCCTTGTCTCCGGCCATCTCCTTATATGAGATATGGTTGTAGTCCACGCGCTCGGCTACCTTATTTCCCAAAACCTTGAGGCCCGTTTCCGGATCGCCTGTTATGACGTCCTTCACTGCCACCTTGCTTACGGATTCCGGATCGGCCCCTCCGAGCAGAAGCGATTCCCTTTCCTCATAAATTCCTTCCAACCAAATTCTATTCGTTTTCTTGTACGTCTTTATGCTGGCCGCGTCTCGATCGAGGGCTTCGATCGTCACCATCGACTTTACATTTTTCATGTGCTCAGGAGACATCAATTCGCCATGGGAAAATCTGTCGGCAATATCTGGATCATCGGTAAACGAAGCAAACTTGCTATTCCAATATTCATCTTTGCCAATTACGTGATTGGAGATCCGCTTGTTGAGAGCCTTTGGATCGTTCGTCAGGTCGGTATTGTATTTGTCAAAAATCTTACCAAACTCCGCGTGCGAGGGATTCGCTGAAACTCCCATACCTACTGTGGTGCTCGTGGGGTGTAGAAAGTGGTCGAGCACATCTCTTTCGGAAAGAGCATTGGTTGAGGTAATGCCCCGATAGATGGGGCGATCGTTGTAGAACTCACTCATCTTCAATCTAAATACTTCGGCGTTCGGAGAGAGCTCGCCAAAGGTCTTCTCGAAGAGAGGAGTGGCCAGGCGAATGCCCGTGTTCTCGGGACCGTAACTCAGTTCTTTAGCCCACTGCGCATATTCATGAAGAGCTTCGGAAACGGATTTTCCTGAGGTCCCTGAGCGCTGGCTGGCTGCCACCCACGTCATGAATTCTTCGGGATTCAATCGCCGTAAAGCTTTGGGCAGAGTTTCCAGAAGATCGGCCGAAAAATAGGGCGCGGGCGTGATGCTGTAGTCGAGCCCAGCCTTGGTCAAAGTATTGAGCTGGTCGTGGAACGCGTCAGATAGTTTCACGCTGTCGCGCAGCTCATTCGTAAACTCACTTTTCGCGAGCTCCATATCCTCGCCAAAATGGGTCCAGATCGGACTGGACATACCATAATGATTGAGCACCGACTCCGTGATCACACGGCCCGTGCGCCCGTTTCCGTTTTCGAAGGGATGGATGGACATAAAGTCGTGATGAAAATCGGCGGCGGCTCGGATCACTTCGTCTTCTGTCTTGGCGCTCTTGAGCGCACTCCGGAGGTTGTCTAGCTTATTCTGGACTAGCTCCGTAACCACTTCCCGCCGCATCGACTTCAGTTCGGCGAATAGGGACTTATTTCGGGCTAACAGCGCGCCAAAGTCGTTCCCTGTCGCCGCCAGTTTGTCGTATAGGGGCCCATCCAGGCCATCGGGAAAATTCTTTTCCAGTGCTTCCAGCTTGGCCCTCAAAGCATCCGAGAGCTCGTCGTATTTTCGCCAGTTGCTCAGAGGAGCTGTGATGACCACGCCTCCCCTTCTTTGCAGGAACTTGTTGCCGTTTAGCACCTCGTCGGAAATCTTGAGAGGTATAGCGCTCTTATCCCCCGACAAAGGAAGAGCTTTGCTGGCATTGTCGCCAATGGCGTCATAGTATGCCCCCTTTTCCCGGATCACGCCTAATCCGCTGTTGGAAATTTCTTCGGAATTGCTTTTGAACCAGTGGTCCTTCTTGAAAATGCTCCAGAAGCTTTCGTCAATGCTGTCTTTGGAAAGAAGGGCGCGTTGGGTATTTTGGAGATCAGCCAGCGTAAGCTTCTCGGGATCTACCGCCGCTAACTGCTTCTTCGCCGCCATATAACCCTGGAAAGGGCGCTCACCGTTCTTGTCGTAGGGGCGGGGAGCATCCAGGTGTGTCGTTTCTTTTTTCACCTTTAGGTTTTCCGTGAGAATGGTGTCGCGATCGTAGAAGAAGTGGCCATTGTACCAGTCCTGAAATTCCGTAAATTTCTTAGGGGACAACTTCTCCTTCATCCGCTTTTCCACTTCCGCGGCGGGCTCAAAGGCGCCTTTTCGCGCGGGCGCGAATTCTTGTTGGAGCTTTGCGATGAACTCCGTCGTGCATCCACGGCTCGATAGTATTTTTCCGGATTGTACGAGCGCGGCGGGATCTCCGGCGAACGCGGTGACGGATAGGAATAGAGCGATCAACGACAGCCACGGCTGTTTACGGTATCGGCATCTCATTGAGCTTTGATGGTTCCGTCGCATTTCTATTTCCCCTCAATTTTAACTAACGCTCGCAACTGCCGGACGAGCTTCGCATCTTCTCCATTAGGTTTTTCCATTCCGATTTGTTTGGGTCGTTGGCCATCGCCGGCAGGCGCTTCAGGAAATTCTCCTGGGTACGCTTGTCCGTTTGCGCCAAAGCCTTGAAAAGCTGCTCCCGCGATTCCCGCCCCATGGCCTGGTCGATCTTCGCCAGATTGGCTTGCACGGGTTTCTCGCGCAGAAGCGCTTCGTAGTTGCGGTCTGTGGAGTGCTCCAAGCTCGCCAGGGCGCGGGGCTGTGCCTCGTTCCCTCGGTTCTCCAGTTTCCAGCTTGTTTCTTTTCCTGGTCGTTCCCAGGCGAGGAAGGAGTTACGATCGGCAGCAGCGTCAAGCTTGCGATTGGCGGCTTCGCGCAGCTGTTCCGCACTCGCATTGGCTTTCACGTTTCCGGCATTGGCTTCGACGAATTCCTTTTGGCGGTTTTCAAAGCTCGCGATGCGTTCGTCGGCGGACGCCTTCGAATCCTTCCAGATTACGGCAGCGGTTGCGGGATCCGTCTGGCCGGCGTAGCGTCGGGCGCGGAGGTCGTCGCTGATTCCATCCGTGAGGCTGCGTGCTTCCTGGGCGAGGGATTCCCCGCCCTTGAACGTCTTCACCGCATTGGCGGCAGACGTAAGTTCCTTTTCGGCCCGGGCGGTTTCAACGGCGTTCTCGACCGCGTGAATCGGGTGGAGCATGGTGGCAGCGGCGTCATCGAGTGCGCCGAAGGTGCGGGCGGTGAGAGGAATGCGGGAAGCGCTGGTGTCACCAACCAAGTGTTGTGCTACAGGCCCGGAATCCGAAAAGCGACCTTGAAGCTCCCGATAGAGTTGGCCGCTATCTAATCGGCCCACGAAATTAGCGTCAGCCGATAGACGATAAGTCTTAGCTTCAAGAGGAACTTTATCCAAAATGTCAGCACGCTTTGCCGTGAGTTCTTTCAATAATTGAAACTCATCTTTAGACAAGCTCGTGGCGCTCTTGCTGTCAACCCATCGGGCGGCGCGTTTTTCCATGGAGTCAGTCAACTGGGTAGACCATTCCGTAAGATTTAGATCAAATTGATCGTAGCGAGCAAACGAATCCCGAAGCAGCGCGTTGCGGTCCCCGGGATTTCCAGCGGAAAAGACATGATTTCGAAGGCCTGTACCCATATCGACCTTCGCAGCGTACTCATCGAATAGCTGATCTGCGAATTTGCGCAGAGTTGGATTCGAGTGATTTTGAATTTTTTGCGCGATCGAAGTTTTTTCCAGATCTGTCAGAAAGCGCGCCCGGGTCTGGTATAGCTTCCAAATTTCCGGGGGCGTTCCTTGGTATCCGACAAAATGTTCCGCTACATCATGCAGGTTAAAAGGGTGCATCGGATCATAAGGCAGTTTCGGCGTGTCCTCAGCGAGCATCCGGGCCACTTCCCTCTCCACCGATTTTCCATCGTTTGATTTGGGGACGAAATACTGAAAACCATATTTTTTTGCGACGGCGTTCGCTTCCGCCAAATCGGGAACGGTAGCGCGCACCCATTGTCCATCGGGCTTGTCGATTAGGTCGATCTTTACGCCGTAAGTTTTTCCTAAAAACTCTCTATCGCCGAACCCACGGGTGGCCACGATTTTTGATCTTTCCAGCTGAGACTCGAATTTTGGATCCAAGCTAAATTCCATCGTCTCAAAATGCCCACCGGCATGCTTTCCGGGTGACTCAGAAATGAACTTCGTGAAGGCAGGATCCAGCGCTTTGCCCGCACTTTGCTTGCTTCGAAGCCCGTCCCGAAGCGCCTGCAGATCTTCCAACGAATCCACCCGGGAGGGAAAGTTCTTCACGAAATGGATCGCCTCGTCCACGTTGCGTTCACCAGAAAACACAGCTTGGCTTGCATATAAGAAAGCACGCTCGGGTTCCCCGACCTGGATGTTCGCCGCCTTCCACTGCCTACGGAGGTCAACGATGGTGCGATAGGCGTCCTCCGCGTTTCGGTCGGTCGCCAAGGCTGCGTAGCTCAGCGCTTCCGAGCCGGCGCCATAGAAAGTCGTTATGTCTTTGTTACTCTCCAGTTTTTTACTGAGGTCACTTACGAGGGATAAAGCGTCATCTGCGCTCCGCTTGCCGGCTAGTCCAGACTCGACATACGCCCTTTGGCTCAGGGATTGTCCTTTGGCCTGAGACTCCCACAGAAATTTGAAGGCATCATCGGCATTGCGCTCTCCTTTGGCGCCGGCCCCGATGGCGTTCCACATCTCCTCCCGCGTGAATCGCGGATAATCGCGTGCCGCAGGTATGGACGGTTCTATGGAGGATTCCAGCCTGTGTTTCATGCCGTTGATGAACTCAAAGGAGTCGTCTGCGCTGCGCTGGCTAGGCAGGGCAGCTTCCAAGGCGAGGCGTCTGTCCTCACTCGAATATCCTACGGCCTTAAATTTATCTTCGAGAGAGGCCGTGGGGCCCAAGCTGGCGAGCTTTTCTCTCTCGAGCTTCGTCAAGGTCTCGTCGACTTTTTGGGCGAGTTCCAGCTCGGCCGGAGCGGATTCTCGGATGACGGCGTCAAACTTGTTCAGCTTATTTTCGAACGAACCAAGCTTCTCGTAGGAGAAGTGTCCGTAAGGATTGATATAGGCTTGCCCGTGCACCTGCAAGGCCTTGTAAATGGTCTTATTCTCATCGATGAAGGCTGTGCGCTCCAAGACAGCCTGATCCCTTTTTGCCAGGAGCTGAGCGTAGGCAGGATTGGATTGGGATATTACTTCACGAGCTTCCCCTTCCGCTTTGCTTCGATAAACATTCGATCCTCCTGGAAGTTTGGCGCGGAGCGAATCCCATAGATGTGACATCGGGGAGCTTGGAGCGCGCAATGCAGTATCTTTTTGAGCTAATGTGACTGGATCGAGTCTCCACTGCGTTTCAGCCCCCGGTTTTTCCCAGGCGAGGAAAGAATTCTTGTCAGCGGCTGCGTCGAGCTTGGTGTTCGTGGCGTCATGGAGACGCTTGACCGCGGCTTCGGCATTGGGATTACCGGCGTTGTCGGCGAGGAACGCGGCTTCGCGCTCTTTGAAGTTCGCGAGCCGCGCTTCGGCAGATTCTTTCGCTTCCTTATGGATGGCCGAAGCCGTGGCCGGATCGGCGTGGCTCGCATAGCGCTGAGCACGGAGATCGTCGCCGAATCCTTCGGCGAGACTTTTGGCTTCAGCGGCGAGGGCATCCCCATTTTTGAAATGCATCAACGAAGCACCCACGTTCTGGAAAGCGGCTTCGGCGCGGCTGGCCTCTAAGGAATTCTGGAAGGCCCGCACCGGATGGATGGCAGTGGCGAACGCGTCGTGCAGGGAGCCCATGGCGCGGGTGGAGAAGAGTAGACTGTCGGCAACGCTCGATGATGAGTTCGCAAAACCGCTAGACGAGGAAATCAGGCTGGCTTTCTTTACGATGAGGAAATCGCCGTCTCTCTTGACCTCTTCTAAGACCAAGTCACCCGCGCGCGTGACCTGGTACTTGCCGCCAACTTTGTAATAGTTTCCATGATAGAGAGCCAACGCCTTCGGATAGTTTCCAAACAGCGATGCTGCCTGCCCCTGGAAAATTACTTTGGCATCGCCGAAGTAACCGGGAGCGTGGAAGGGTAGGGCATAGATGCGTTTGTCGTTATTTCTAGAAAATATTTTCCCGGAAGCAGCGATGGAGTCTAGATTCTCCGGTTTGGTTCCGTGATAGTTAACAATGCCGCGAATGTTGTTGTCGTCGAGAAGTTTGGCGATGGACTCCGCCTCATGGGGGGTGAGGAATTCATTAGACGCGACCTTATGAAGAATGATCGCGGTGCTTTCTAGGTCCTTGGACGGAATATCCTTCAGCAAGGCAGACCGTTTGTTCGGGGAAATATCCAGCTTCTTCGCGGCATCCAGGAATTTTTCCGAATTCGTAACGGCGAGAGTAGGCGCGGCGGCCGGAGCGGAGGCCTTCTCTATCGGAGCAGAATCCGCTTTTACACCCTTGGCTTCCTCTCCCTTCTTCAGGAGAACGACTCTCCCGTTTTTGTTTCCGAGCAGTTCCATCTCCCGCTGCACTTCCTGCGCATGCTGCTCCGTGAGCTTTAGGAGCGCGCTGCTTTCCTCGGTGGTCAAGGGGAGGCGACGCGCTGGCGATGCGATGGCAGCGGGACTTCTATCCGCCAGTTTGGCTAAGGAAGCGGGATCCACTTCTTTGGTGATGCGCAGGGCTTCGTCGTGCGTAAGCTGACTGGCATACAGCAGGTGATCTACCTGAGCGGTGATTTCCTTGTGCGCACGCTCAGGATCGGGTTTCCAATCGCCTTTTTTTACGTGAGGTCGCTCTTCGGCGAGAATCAAGGTGCGTTCCGAAAGCAGTTTTCCCTCGGGACTTCGCTTCCGAAAGGTCGCGATCGGCATCCCGTCTTCCGTTACGTTCAGAGTATAGGCTTTCTTGCCCTTGGCTTGCAGAGCCTCCTTCACTTCGGTCATTTCGCGGAGCGAGGCTTCCGTAGTCCCCCGATATTCGCGAAGAGCCTGAAAATCTCCGCTGATTTTTCCGTCGGCAGAAATGTTCTTAATGTCGATACCTTCATCCTGGAGCCGGCGGAGGATATTCTTCGGGATTTTTTCTTCTCCGTACACGGCGCGCACTACGGCCGCGTCTTCCGCGTAGCGCAACGTGGCCTTGGTTTGGGTGCGTAGAGTGGCCTCCTCCTGCTTATGCAGATAGGTATTATATGGCTCCGAGCCGAGCTTGTAGTCGCCGTGGGCGTTAAAGTAAGCATCGAAGGCAGTGGGCTTTCCTTCCATGTCCGCCATCGATTTCTGCATGTGCATCCCCTCGTGCTGGAGGATGAAGTCCAAGTCTTTGCCGCTGAGGCTCTGATCGAAGTGCGCTAAGCTGATCACTTGGTCTATTTGCGCTCCGCCTAAATCCTGAATGCCGTTTCCCAGCGGGTCATACTGGATGCGGGCGCCTTTATTTTGGCGGAGTATCAGATCTTTCTGTTTAGTAACGGCTGCGAGTTCCGGCGATTGGTCGATTTCCTTCCCTGACTTGAGCTCATACACATAGCGCGCGGGAGCTTGGCTCTTAAGATCGCGATTCTCGATTGTTTTGGCGATTTCCGCTTCGAGATCGTCGATTTTTTGGCTGCGCTGGTAGAATTCCGTGACTTTTTCTGGCGGAAGCACCGACCTTGCCTTTTGGTCTCCGTGAGCGTCCAGGATTTTTTGGGCGCGATCTTCGAGAGCCTGGCGTTCATCGAAGATGGGATTGTGCCGAGGGGCCGTTTCGTCCGTCAAAGTGGCTGGGAAGCTGCTGGAACGAGCCGCTTCCTCGGCGGAAGACGTGGGCGCCGGAGCCGATTTGGCTTTCGCAGCCGGCGCTAGTTCGGCTTTATCGGGCTCGAAGGCCCGCAATACTTCCTCGATCTGCTCGCGTTCGTCGGAAGAAAAGCCGATTTTCGGTATTTTCTTGCCGCGGAGAACTTTCTTCACCATGGCGTCGTGGTCGTCGCCGATTTTTTCATAAACGGAGTGAATGCCCATGTAGTTCGCTTTATCAGAAGCCAGCTCGCGGCCCGTGAGGGCATTGGTGAGCTCAAGGGTTTGCAGGTTGCCGATATTTTTCCGCACCGCGTGGAATTCTTTTTCGCTGATATCATTCGAGGCGAGGGTCTCGCGGATCGACTTGATCATCGATTGCACGTGCTCCTCGAGCACGGGGCGCCTCATCGCTTTCATGCCGGCGAGCTCAGAATCGATTTGCTGAAGGTTATCTTTTCCAAGCAGCTCTCGCAGATTCTTTGCTTCCGCTTTTACTTCAGAGCGAGAGCCGTATTTGGCGGCATCGGTGAGATGACCCATGGTGGCCGCGAGCCTATCGAGTTTCTTTATCTTTACGCTTTCTTCGCAAACGGCATTGCAAAGGAATCGGATCATCTTCATGCGGTCCCTGGCGGCCTTGATCATCGGTTCGTATTTGGAAGCGATTTTTCCGCTACTCTTGATATCGTCGACCGCATTCTTGAACTCTTCGCCTGGACGGACATCGGTCCAGAGCTTGGCCACCGCTTTGAGGCGTTCTTCGCTTTCGGCGCGGCTGGGCAGCAGGATTTTGCCTTGGATCTTCGGCTTCGCATCAAGGACGTACTTATTGTTGATCACGTGCCCGAGCTTCTCGTCCAGGCCTATGAGCTCTCGTTCCGCCACGGGATGGCCGACCACTCCGTCTTTCAGGAGCGCGCGCCATTCGTCTCGAGTAAAGCCGGCCTTCTCCAGTATTTGCGCCTTATCGACGAGCTGGCTGGTGTTATAGTTTCCGAGGCCGGGCGGATTCACTTTGTCTTTGCCCAGCTTGCCCGCGGCAGCGTCTTCGAGACCCACGTCATGGGCTTCTTGGAGCCCGGCAAGCTTGGTTTCAGAAAGGGGAGCGGATTCGGAAACCTTCGCAAGCGAAGCCTCAGCTTTGTCTTTTAGTTCCGATTTCGCGATCGCTTGCGGGGAGTCCTCCAATCTCCACTTCGTTTCCTTTCCAGGGCTTTCCCAGGCAAGATAGGAGTTACGCTCAGCAGCGGCATCGAGCTCTCTATTTGCGGCATCATGCAGCCCTTCGGATTTTGCCTTGGCTTCCGTGTTTCCGGCATTGGCGCTGAGGAATTCCTCTTCACGGCTCTCAAATTTCGCGATCCGCTCGTCGGCGGAAGATTTTGCCTCTTTCCAGATTACAGGGGCGGTAGCGGAATCCGCCTGGCCGGCATAGCGCCGGGCCTGGAGGTCGTCGCGGATTCCGCTCGTGAGGCTATGGGCCTCCTGCGAGAGGGATTCTCCGCCGTGGAACGGCTTCATGGCTTCCGATGCGGCAGTAAGTGCTTTATCGGCACGGGCCGTCTCTACGGCGTTCTCGACCGCGCGCACGGGGTGAAGCACCGTATTGGTCACGTCGTCTAGCGGCCCAAATACACGGGCGCTGAGCGGGAGATTTTCATAGACGCTGGGAGGCCCGCGGACCGAGGAGGGCGCTTCCAGCTCTTTTTTCCATTCGGCCACGGTGTATTCCTTGAAGGGGAATTCTTTGGGGCCGTTCTTGTCGAAGACGAAAATCTTCTCGATCGCGCTCGGCGGAATGTCTATTCGCGCAACCTGGTATCCTTCTTCTTTGTCGGGCAGAGAAAATCCAGGAGTGTCTTTTTTGACTTTGACCACTACCTGATAGGCTTCATCGCCTTTCCAGGCGTCCGAGAGACCGTTCTCCGGATCTTTCATTCTATGTATCTGATTAGCTACTTCCGTATACTTCAGGGCCTCTACTGGATCGGAAGCCATAAAAACCATTTTTTGGCCGGTACGATTTACCTCCAGTCCCTTTGTTGCGATAGCGTCGAGATCTTTCTTGCCTCCAAAAAGCGCCATGCCGCGATAGAGGGACGAATCATCTCCCATCTGTTTGGCCCAGGTGGAGTACTGCGTCTTGTCTTGCGGGCCGCCCAACAGATGTTTCTTATCGATGAAATCATTATAGGACGCCGTCATTTCGGTGAGGGGAGTGGAGCGCTCTGTTTTCACCATTCTGGACGCCTGCGCTGCCTCAAATTCTTCTCTCGGATTCACCCGCAAGACATTCAGTCCAGCGATCGAAGGGTTCTGCTGCATGTCTTTCAGGTATTTTTTCATCGGGACATCGACGATCTTTTGTTCCGCGCTCGATGCATGGCGCAGGTAGAGCTCGCCATCTTTGCGGATGATGAATCCTTGATGGCTGATAATGGTTCCAATCTCTTTGGGTTCACCCTTGACGATCCAAGTGGTATCGTTTCGAACCATGTTGAAGATAGAACCAGAGGGGATTTTATCGAGCACCGCCTGATCCTTGAGCAAGGTGTCGATGGGAATATAGTTCAGACTGACATCTGTTGGCTTATAGGCATCGCCCGCTTTTTGGATCTTACCGATGATTTTTTCTTTTTGCGCCAGAGGAATTTGCCGGGTCACGTCATCCGCCGTGAGTTTTCGCAGCCAGCCGCCGCGATCGATGGTGGCGTTTACGGTCTTCGTTTCATCGCCGGCGATTTTAGAGGTGATATCGGTATAGAACCCGGCCTTTTCGTTATTGGGGATCCAATCGCGCTCGGCAAAGTGGTTTCGCTTCAGGTAGCTCACCTTTCCGTCTTCATAACGGATTTTTCGAAGCAGCGGCTCGACTTCCTCAGGGGAGCGGGCGAGGGCTTCGGCCGTGACGGTTTCTACGTAGGTGGTGCAGTCAAATTTGTCCGCGCAAAACAGAGGTTTCGAGCTTACGATTCCGTGCTCGCCTTCTCCCAAAGCGTGGTCATAGGGCTTGTCGAGCAGGATCCGGCTTTTTTCTTCGATGGATTCTTGAATGCTGGCGGGCTTCACCAACGTCTTATCGATGGCGGGATCTTCCAGGTATTTCGCCACCGCCTTATCGATGGCCGCGTCGTTTAGGGCGCGGTAGGCGACTCCATCTTTATTCACACCTTCGCGGTAGATGCTGCGGAGGTACTGCACATTTTTCTCGTCGCCCAGAAGAATGTCTTTCAGCGCCGATTGAATTTTCGGGGAGAAAGCGTTTTCGGAGGTGATTCGGAGGTCTTTAATGGCTTGAGAAGCTTCGCTGCGGGCGACAAGGAACTGCGAGTAGTCGCGCATGTCGCGGCTAACCTGAATGTCCATGAATGCCTTGCCGATGGCGGAACGCACCGGATCGTCTTTCACCCGCGCAAAGTCGGGCGCCATGTGGCGATAGGCCTTGATGAGAGTTTGGCTTTCTTCCGCGGACAGCGCCTCGCCCTTTCGGGCTTTCGCGAGCACTGGGGCGAAAATCGGATTTTTCTCCACTGTTTCCGGAAGCAGTCCGCTTCCCTTTTTGGCGAAGTCTTGAGTCATTTCTTCCAGCGATAGGTAGGTCTTTTCTATATTGGTGCTGAGCTTCAGTTCCGGATCGCGGGCCAGGATTTTCTGCTGCTCGCGGCTCATGATGTTCTTGATAGAGTCAGGAAGTTCCTCGTAGCGGCCATGGGCGAGCATGTCGAGCTGCTTGCCGCTATGATGGCCGTCGGTGATATAGGTTTGCAGCCCTGTTTTGCCCCACAGATCGGGGCCCGTCACGGCGGGAACTTCGCGCTTGGCGAGTTTGCGGGCGGCCTGCTGCAGCCCTTCGAAGTTGCCGGCCTTTTTGGCCATGCCGTCGAGGCCGTATTGAATCTGCGCAGCCCCTACATAGGATTGCGTGAGGCGAACGTCGTTGGAGGAAATCCGATCGATCTTCGGCGGCGTGAGGAGCGGAGGGGAATCTTTCTTCCAGTAGCCACCGGAGTAGATGGCGTTACGTTCTTCGAGCGCCTGCAAGCTGCGCCCTACGCCTTCTTCTACGCCCCCGGCGGCGCGTAGAGCCTCAGGCTGACCTGCGTGAGCCTTCACGAAGGCATCTGTGCGCTCTTCGAATTGGGCCGCACGGTCCGAAATAGACGTTTCAAACTTTTCTGCTGTCAGGGCAGCGACTTTAGGATCTTCGCTGGAACGTATCGCATAGCGCTGGGCGCGCAGATCCTGTTCGGTACCGTCTACGAAAGAGCGCGATTCCTTAACGATGCCCTCGCTATCGGGGAAGGCGCGGAGCTTGGCGGAGGCGGCGTCCAGCTTGGATCCAGCGTCCCAGCTCTCCAGCATATTGGAGACGGTGCGCTGGGGACTCTGAACGGCATTCACGGCGTCTCTGACCGATTCTTCCGCGCGGGTCGAAAGCGGCAGATCCTGGAAAGCCGTGGGAGGCGCGCGTGCCTTGAGTGGGTTTGCCGCTACCGATTTTCCTGAAACGGCTTCCGCCGGAGAATCGAATCGATACGCGTTCATAAATCCTTCTTCAAAATAGGCGCGGTTCATGAAGAATATGCCTTCGCGGCCGGTGTCTCCATGCGAGTTCTGCAGAATCAAGCGCGTTATTTTCTTAGTGGCTTGATCTCTCTCGTAACCGATCACCGTCATGGCGTGACCAACTAAATTCTTGTTGATCTTTTCCCCAGGCCGCAACGCCATCACTCCCGTGTACTCGTTCACGGCTCGGCTGTCCCAATGGGTAGCCAAGGCGACGAAATTATGGTCTTTCAGAGAGCTGGCTACTTCTTCCAGAATGGCGTCGTAGTTCTTACCCAGCCCGACTCGTCTCCATTCAAATCTCGCTTTCCCGGGGATGTCGGTAAAAACTTCCTCAAAGGGCACATCTCCCATCGTATAAGCTGTGCTTATTTCCGTGACTCGGGTTTTCCCTGCCAGTTGCTTTTCGGCGAAAGACTTCGGGTCGAACGATTTGCCATCTACCATAAATTTCTGGTAGCCCTTGCCAAGCGTATTCTCGATTTTTTCATCAACGGCGGCCTGGAATTTTTCCAAGTATTTTGCCTTCCCAGCATCGCTGAGACCGGATGGAATTTTTTGTCTCCATGCTTCCATCGTGGCGACAATGTCATTGTGGATTTGCTTTTCCGCGCCATGCGCGCCCTGGGTATAAAAGGATGGATTGGATTTCTCTGCGGCGGAAAGAGGGCGCATGCCCCGTTCTTTGATGATGGCGAAGGATTCACGCGGCTCCGCTCCTCTGGCCCCTTCGCCTACTAGTCCAAGCGCTCGTACGGCCGGCGTGTCGGAGAAGAGAAATTCTCCGGCTCTTTTTCTCATGAGTTGAGAGGAAAGGTATACAGGATCGATAGCATTCTTGGCGTCTTCGCCGAGGTGGGATCCGACAAAGGTGGCGGTCGTATGCACGGAACAGGAGCCTATACATTGCTTACTGACAGGAAACGGGCGATTGATATAGAGATCTCCGTCGAGGCCTTGGAGCATTTGTCTATTCTTCGCGTTGGCAAAGTCAAAGGAACCTGCGTAGCGCTGCGGCTCTGCCACAGACGCGCGGATGGGGAATTCATCCTCTGGCCCGTTCGCCCTCTTCAGCATATCTTCCAGAATGTCGGAGGGCTTGCTTCTTCCCGCGACGTCCGCTAAGTCTTCAGGAAATCTGGCTTCCAAATCGGCGAGGTCCTTTGTGATAGACCGCATGCGCATCCGATTCTCGTAGTACGTCGCCGCTTTCGCGGCTCGCTCCGCATCCTTTCCAGCTTCGGCGGCATGCAAGTACTGAAGACCAGCGAATCTCATATTCGATCCGACATCTTGCTGTTCCTTGAGGCCGGCGTTATAGGCCTCGAGAGGAGACGAGTGCTTGGACAGAAGTGAATTTTTGTTTGTTTCCGCAATCGAGCCGAGCTCTTTTTTCGCTTCGATCGCCTTAAGATCACGACCCATCATCTGCACCGAGAGGGCGCCGACTTGGTCCACGTCTTTATTCTTCGCGGCCGCCTTCATTTGGGCGAGGAGGTCCTTATCGCTCACTTCCGCCCAGTTCGTAGTTTTCCACGCCGGAACTGGGGCCTCATCTTTCGCTGGCGCTACGCTTTTCTCCTCGACCGTAGAATTTATGCGCCCTTCCCGCTTGATCGCGCTTTGCCGGGCGTTGTAATCGAAGTGAGGATTGGGTTTGCTTTCATCCACTTCGCTTGCGTGTAAGTATTCGAGCTTTCCATCCTCTGGTCGGAAAATCCGGTTGCTGGGGCCTGGGAACTCCACTCTGAGGTATCCATGATTGGGACCGAAGGTTTCGCTCGTTCCGCGAAAGACTAGGGGCGAATTCCCGCCGTTGGGAGTATAGGTACCGACCACATTGAATTTATGCGGCATCCCTTTGCCAAGCTCTGAGAACTCCGTCGGCTTGAGTCCTTCGCTCTTGGCATAGTCTTGGAGGGCCGACGGATAAAAATTTCTTTGAATCGCCGCAAACTTGGCGTCGTTCCCGGCGATTTCTTTGGCGATAGGGCCCACGCGAGCATCCACCGCGCTGGCTAACATTCTCCGTTCGGTTCCTACCCCGGAGGCGACCTTCGGTTCAATCCCGAGCAATTTTTGCAGGGCAGAGTCGCCTTCGGCATAGGGGAGGAAAGTTTTTTCATATTGCCATGCCCGGGGGCCGAGACTCGTGCTGGTAACCAGTCTTTCCGTTAGCTCTTTTCTCTGGCCTTCGGGAGCCATGTTCAGGAGATCACCCACAGAGAGGCGACCGGTCATGTCGAATTCGTTCTTCCTGGGAACCGACAGAACTCCGAGGATCGACTTTTCTTTGAGCGCTACGGGAGTTTCCGGGTCTTTGATCCAGTTTTTAAGCACGGACTCGTAGTTTCCATGCTTGCCCCAGTCGTTATAGAATCGTCCTTCAACGTATTTTATTTTATCCTGAACGCTGCCCTCCCTGAGTTTTGTGGCGTAAGCAGCAACTTCTTCGTCGGTGGGGACAGACATTTTGAACTCAGGTGGAATGCCGCTCACTTTATCCAACTTCAGGTCCTGCGGAGCTACCCGGTAGGGAACGAAAACTTCCACTCCGTTGTCTTTGGAATAGATGAACTTCTTTTCCCCCACGGTAAGCATTTGATCCTGGCCCCGGAAGGCCATGGGAGAGTGCGCCGAGAAGATGCTATCGGAGGTCGGGCGAACCGTAGAAAGAGCGGGAACGTCGAGCTTGGCTACGTAGAGCTTTTTCTTGCCTTGGAATTCCGGCCGGTCTCCGTAGTCCAGCATATTGGGGTGGTATCCGAGCGTTTCCGCTACCTCCGGATAGTCAGTGGCTGACATGTAAAGATGGTTGTCACGTGGGTGAACTTTCTGTTTTTCACCATCGGTACGAGCAAAGATTTCTTCCGGCGGGCTGCCGCCGTAAGCTCTTTGGCTGCGGCTTTGCTTGGGATCAAACGCCTTTTTGAGCGCGTTTTCCGCTTGCTGAGGATCTCTCAGGCCGGGCGCCACGAGCCCAGTTTTCCGCGCGGCGGCCGCTTCTTTATCGGTGAGCAGGATACCTCGGTAGAGAGTGACGTTTCCAAGCTTCTCGGAATAGGCGGCTCGGAGGGCAGCCGGATCCACGTTACCGTTCTTCGCCAGGTACGATCGGGCGAAAGCAATGAAGTCGCTGTGCCTAGAAGCGATGCCAGGGTCGGCGAGGAGAGGAACGTACTTTTTTCCGAGTAATGTTTCCACTTTATCCACAGCGTCTTCGTAATAATAGTTCCAGCTCGCGATCGCTGCTTTCGTGGTGTCGGGATTTTCCGACAGGGCCTTATAGAGGGAAGGATTGTCGTAGAATTCACGGCGGCTCATTCCCTCGCGCACGATGGCTTGGGCGTCGGCAGTGTCTACGGCCTTTCCCGCACGGATTTTTTCTTGCACACGCGCCATTTGGACTGGATTCGAAATTTCTCGTACCGGCTCCGCGCCGGAGTAAATCGCATCGCGCTCTTTCCCTGCCTTAAGACTGCGCGCCACGCCTTCGTCGTTCTGCGCCAAGATACGTGTCGCTTCCGGCTGCCCGTAGTTCGTCTCTGCAAAGGCTTCCTTACGTTCTTCAAATTTTGCTGCTCGATTGGCGAAGGATTCCTCTGTGCGTTCCGAGGCAAGCGCGGTGGCTTTGGGATCGCTGCTCGAGCGCAATAGAAAACGATTGGCGCTGAGGTCTTCGTTTGCACCTTCCACGAAGGCGCGCGATTCCTTGGCCAGAGCCTCTCCCTCCGGGAAAGCGCGGAGCTTGGTGGCAGCCACATCGAGCTTGGAGGCCGCGTCCCAGGACTCGAGAATATTGGTTACCGTGCGCTCGGGGCTTTGCACCGCTTGCACCAGGTCTCTCGCCGTTTCTTCCGCGCGGGTGCCTAGCGGCAGGTCTTTGTAAGCAGGAGAGGAGGCTAGCGAGGCATCATGGGCCTGGTCCGTTCCCGAATGGGAAATGGCTCTATCTAACGTGTTCCAGTCCTTTTCGAGAGCCACCTGCCCCAGCGGGCTCTTGACTGCATTTTCTTCCATTCCACTGACGCCGCTGTCAAGGGTCTCGATGATTCGTTCTCTGGGCAAGCCGAGCTTAGCGAATTCAGCTTCGGTGGTCGGAACGCCGAGCCGCTTTAGAGTGCTTTGGGTTTCGTTGAAATAACGATAGGCCTTTTGCGAAGGAACCCCGGCCTTCTCCAGCTCCTGACCAAGCTTCGCTGTCGAAATCAGCGAGCCCAATCCGATGATCTCGCCGTGCGTGGCCCTGACTTCTTCGTGTGACCACTTTTGTACGACTTGATTGTAAAAGCGCGAGTGCTCCCAGCCAACCGACCGCTCCGATCCATCTCGGATTACGGAGAGCGAGGCCTCGTGCGATTCTTTCGTCAGGAATTCAAGCGACGGTTCGTCCCAGCCTTTGAACGACTTCGACCACGCAAAGACTTCATTCACACGGGTGAGCTCTTTATCCAACGCGGTCGCCATCCCGGGGCCGTAGTTCATTCCATGCTTTAAGAGGTAATCAGAGTAACCAGAAGTGCGGCCTATGACGTCGGCAATCCCCGATCCGCTGTAGCGCTTCAAAAGATCGGGCCGCGTATCTTTGATCGTCTGCATGGGAACATAAACGGCGGAGGGAACTTCGGTCTTAAACGCCTGCTTGACCAATTTTCCCGTGACTGGATCGGCCTTCTGCAGAACGCCCTTGTTCACGGAAATGCAAGCCGTGGAAACGATCGTGGGAACCACGGCCAAGCCGGCCGAGCTGCTGGCGGATGCTTTCGCTATGTCAAGGGAGTTGCATCCTCCCGTACCGACCACATTCTCGATCTTCTCTTTTTCCCGGATGCGCCGGATTTCCTCAACGTGCTCATAACGATCATCACCGCCTTTGACATAGTAGATTTTTCCGCGCGACCATTCTTCTTCGAGCTGCTTAGCGTTCGCAAAATGTCCATCCGCCAGCGCGCGCAGTTGAGCTTCCATAATGGCGGCGGCTTGGTTACCCTGAAGGTTGCGAATTGTTGCCAAAGTCTCGCTAACCGCATGGGGGGACGCGTTCAATTTCGCGGCAGCGCGGGCGAGGTCGGCCTCCGATAGGAGCGAGTGAGGTAGATTCTTGAACGCGGAAAAAGGAATTTTATTTAAGCGCTCGGTCAGGAGGCGCTCGGTGGCGAACCCGTCGGCGACGATGATGGTACGCTCGCCTTTTTTCTGCTCTCGCACGAGGCGAGCCACGATGTCTTCGGCGTAACCCTTTTCCATTATCCGGTGAGGCCCGTCGTCGGGAAGAAAGCGGTGCACATGCTCCTGCATCGCCAGGCCCGGTTCCGAGGCGGGAGCTCGTGCCTTGCTTTCGTCGCGGATGCCGAGGCGTTGCAGCGTACGGTCGAGTTCCGCGCGCTGGGCCTCTTCGGAGATTTTGCTGTCTTTCGATACCTGCAAGAGGTCGTAACGGAGCTGATGGAACTCCATCCCTTTTTTGACCTCTGCGAGCGGAATCCCGCTGGTCTTGGAATAGGATTCGAGGAGAGTCCGCTCTACTTCTTTCATCGTGGCGTTTGTACCGCCCACTGCGGAGTTCTTATAACCGATCGACTCGACCAGGCGCCCGACGTCGCTCAAGGGGTCGCTGCTGCCGATAATTTTTCTGTCGGGCCCTGCGCGTACGCTGTCGGCGAGGGTTTCTGTGTCGATGATCGTGACCTTGCCGTCATTAAGGACGAAGTTACCGACGTGAAAGTCACCATGGACCAAGGAAAGGCGGCTCGGGCCGTCTCTAGCGAAGCTATTTATTTGCTCCGAACCTTTTTTCTCGAGTGCTTCCCTCTCAGCCGATGTGATCCAACCTTTTTCTTCGAGGCGCTTGCTGCCAGCCACATCATTTAGGAAATCCTTGGCTTTGCTGACTTCATATTCTTTATAATTTCTAATTTCCGACGGACCTGTGCCGGCGCGCAGCGATTTTCCATGCAGCTCGCCCAGGCTTTCGCCTACTTGGGAGGCATAGTTTCGGGCTTGCTCAAGATCTTTGGGGTCCGAGTAGGCGAGCACCCGGGCAAAGGCGGTATTTCCGTCTTCTCCAGGAGCGGCCTTCATCATTAGCACGGGGGTACTTCGGCCATTTTCTTCGAGGCGGAAAGCATCGCTGACTTCGGGAACGGAGAATTTTTCCGGTTTGAGATCGTTTAGAGTCTGTAGGCCGGCGATCTCCCGGCCCATGTTTTGCGGCTTGGTCTCGTAAACTTTCATGACATCAGTAGTTTTTCCGTCGACATTCACCATATAGACTTTGCTCCCCGACAGGGGAGCGGTTTGGGGAGCCTGGAACTCTACTTTTTGGCCGGGGTAACGGGAAGAGGCGAGAGAGAGAAGGGCGTCTTCCTGTGTTTCGCCAGACTTGATTTTGACGGCTGGGAGATCGCTGGCAGCTTCGGCCATGGATTTATCTAGGGAAGCGGAGTCGCCGGCGTGCTGGGCGAGAATTTCGTTGAAATGGGCGGAATTGGATTCGAGCTTTACGGATTTTACGATGTCGGCGGCGCCGGCTTCAGGAACTCCGTCTCTATCCACTTTGAAAGAGAATTCTTTATCGCCATAGCGGGCATTAACCACCGAACCCTGATTGACGAGCTGTTTATTTTCGATTTCTTCCACCCCAACGAGTTCCAGCTTATTCTCCCGCAGGAATCCCGAATATCGGCCGGTTTCGCCCACCAGCTCACCAAGCTTGGAAACTTCAGCGCGGTTTCCCGCCGTGAAAACGCCGGTCCAATATTGGCGCCGGGTGATATCACGGGTGCTGGGAATCGGGGTGAAGGCGGCGTTGGCGTCGAACATCCGCTCGTAAGTCCAGCCGGTCATTTCTTTGAAAAGATTCTGCGTGCGATCTTTGCCGATCTGCTTGTATATAAAAAGATTTTGAAGAGCGTGAGGCATCATCCCGTGATTGCCGGGAGCGCCGTCGTCTATGATCAGGGAGCCGCGTTGAATTCTCTGGTAATATAGGCGGCCGGGTTCGCGGCCTACGTAGCGGCTCAGGGTCTCGAGCTTTACGCCGAGCTCATCAGCATCCTGCTTGAGCACCTGGGCCATGTACTTATCGGGAATCCCGAGGCGCTGGAGAGCTGAGCACTCTCCTGCTTTTCGGCAGAGCTGTAAGGAGCGGTCGGCAATATCCGACATGAAAGAGTCGAATTTTGGTGAATTAAACGCGTTGTATAATTCCACGAAGGATTTTTGCACCGGCTCGCTCGCCTTTTCCGTGATCGCCTTGGTGATCCGTTCCTTATACTGCGGTGAGGTGATCGACATAATCCGGTCGGCCATCTCGTTCGCCGTATGCACCTGATCCGGCATCCGGGGCGTCTTCATTACAGCGTCATAAAAGGCACGGTCGGAGGGAGCGTTTTCCGCCGCCTTCCTATTGAGATCCATTTGCTTCTGCGCTTCGTCGCGGATCGCGGCAAGCTCGGCTTCCGTTGGCGGGCGCTGATGTTCTTTTAGGAACTTCTTTTCCAGGAAATTTTCCTGATAGAGATCTTGGTAATTTTTATTTTGCTCGAGAAGCTCTGGGTAGATGGCATAGGTGGGCGCCTGCCGCCCACTCACCTTGGCGGCCGCTGCCTGATCATCGATGATTTTCTGACTCCGGGAAACCATCGTGTCCAGAGAATCGCTTAGCTGCTCGCCGAAGCGCGTGGACTCGAATTGAATCGGGCGGCCTTTGTAAGTTCCCACGAAGAGGTATCCAGACGTTCCGGAAAGATGATCGAGCTTAACCTTGGAGAGTCCGTATTCGTCTTTGATCGCCTTGTTCAGCGCATTGAAATCTTTGACGTCATCAAATGATTTCATCGCGGCGAAGTCGAATTTTTCCGGCGCGATCGAGTAAGTTCTCACGGCAGGATTGTTCCGGAGCTCCGGCGACATTTCGCTCAGCAGCTTGCCGCTCGAGCCCTCATTTTCCATCAGCGAGACGGTGAAGCGCGGCTTCGCGCCATCGGCTTCGAGCTGTTTGAGTATTTTCTCGCCACCGCGCCGGATCACGCCGCCGCCGCCGCCAAGCACCACCTCAGGGGGGGGGGGTGCCGTATTTGGCCCTGGCGGCGATGGCTTCGGGAGTCTGGGAAGTTTCCACCGCGTGATTGAACAGGTCATTCATCGCCGCGTAGGTTTTGTCCCAATTTTCCTGGGCGGCGCGGTGGAATTCCTCGGTCGGAATGAACAGGTGATCGTTTTTCATGTCCCACGAGGCGGGGTGAGAGTAGTTGAGAAGCGGAGTCTCGAATGAGCCACGGCCGAGGTAAGACGATCGCTCCGCGACTTTTTGCGAATCGCCCCCGAGTTTTCCGGCGAGGGCTTCCTGATAGACGGTGCGCTCGGCGAGCTCAAAGCCTTGGTTATCGCCGCCGAAAATTCTGACGTGCCCCGGGTGAGCGCCATTTGCGTGGTATTCCGGGCTGCTGTATTGCTTGCGCCAGTATTTCAGAACGGCCTCGGGATCGCCGCTGTTCACGGCGGCAAATTCTGATCCGCCGGAAATCCAGGAGACTTGCTTGCCTTTCTTTACTTCGCTCGCGAGGAAATTCTTGGCTTCTTCAGTGGATTCGATGAAGTGTCCGCCTGACAAGGTTTGCTGTAGCGCAACGGCGTCGCGGTTCAGTGCTAGCTCTTCCATCGACTCGATCGGCGTGGCGAAGCGGGCCTTGCCGAGCTCGGCCTCCTTCATGATCTGGAAGTCGGTCTTATGGGTATGGCCGTCGAGGTTCGTGAGCATATAGCCGAGGTCTTCGCCGGTTTTCTCGTCATAGGCTCTGCCCACAATATTGTATGGGCCTTCTTTCCCGTCGAAGACCTTGCCTAGAAGACTGGCGTCAGGATTTTCCGGAGAATATCTAGCCTCGACTCTGATCGCCCGGGTTTCGCTGACTTCTTTTCCGTCCTTGATCGAAGTTGACGCGATATCGACATAGCTTGTCGAGGCGAAGCTACCGTCGTCATGAACATAGGTCACAGGGCTCTTGCCCGGCATATAGGTGGTGTCGGTATAGAGAACGAGAGGGCCTTTTTCTGGGCGCACTGGAGTGACCAGGGGCACGGGGGTATGCCCTACGGGAAGCAGTTTCACTCCGTCAGCATCGAGCTTGTCGAGAATATTCTGCGTCGGAGGAGCGCGGGCGACTTTGGTGCCGGTATACCCTCCCTTTTCCACCAGCTCTGGCGGGCCGTTGTCTATATATCTCACGCCATAGGTGGTCGACGGCCTCGAGGGGGAGTTGAGGGCAAAAGTGCCGGCTCCATCTTTTTCCAACGTCTTAAAGAAATCGGCGATCTTGGGTTGGCGTGCTTCCAAACCCTCTCGCATCGCTTTCGGGATATTCGCCAGCTCTTCGCGGGTGCCCACAATGGTGCCGAACTTACTATCCGTGAGCAGGCGGAGAATAGAGTCGTAGGACTTATTGTAAGGCAGGGTGGTGGTCTTGCCGTTTTTCACGTTCTCGACCAGTTCCCGAACCCGGCTATTCACAGCCGCGGTTTTTTCCAGCTGGTTCTGGAGGTGCGGGCTCAGCTGCCGGAAGCTTTCGGGCGTGATCACCAGGGCGCTCATGTCTTTGGCGTCTTTGCCGGCGCCGAAAAGGCTTCGCAGATGGCTGTCGACCACCTGATCGCCGAGGAGCCGCTTTGTTTCCGATAGTGCTTCGGCCCATTCCTTAAGATGCTCGGGCTCGGTGATCGATAGGCCGGTTTTCCCGAAGTTTTTCTCCGTGATGCCGGAGTGGGAATAAACTACTGCTCCTTTGCTGCCCTCGGCGCTTTCGTCCGAGAGGCGCACGAGCGATGATTTATTTCTTCGGGCCAGCTCCACGAATTCTCCGCCTGGGCTTGAGGCGGCGTTTTCGAACCAGCGGGCCGCGGCGAACGTGGAAAGATCGTCAAGGCGCTTCTCGCTTACTTTTAGTACCGCCGCGCGCGGGGCGAGGAAAGCTTTGAATTCGTCTTTGATACTGCCAAAGGCGCTGGGGATTCCCATGTAGTCGTAAAAGTATTTGACCCTGGAAACGACCGTATCGGGCCCTTTGAGCTGCGCCAGGTAGGCCTTGCGGCTGTCTTCATTGGCGAAGGTAAATGAATAGTACTGAAGTTTGGCCGTATCGTGGTTGCCGAGAACCAGTTTCACCTCGGGGCCAGGAAGTTTTCCTTCTTTGGCTACCCGGGCAAGATCCTCGTCCCAATGTTCGATGTTCTTGAGCATACGCAACGTATAGGGACCGTTCACAAGGTCGCCCATCAGCTGCACTTCGAATTTTCCATCCTTGGCCAGGGCCCGGGCGGCATCGGTAAATTTGTATCCCTCGAAAGTTACCTTGCCGGATTTGATCGGCCCCTTCTCGAGAAGGCCCTCGCGAACGTAGGCATCCAGGTATTTTACGGTTCCCTCGATATCGCCGACCGTCATCGTTACTTTTTTTCCGGAGCGGATGGCGTCGTCAAGTGCCTGCGATGCGGTGGACGGAAAACGCGCTTCTCCCGATTTCAGCGAGTAAACGCGCGAGCCATCGCTCTCGATACGCACGGTGGGGCGGCCATGGAAATCCTTCTCCACGCTCGCCAGTTGCCGCTGCCCTTGAAATTCCGCTGTGGGCTTGGCGCCGGCGTAAATGGCGTCGCGCTCTTTCAACGCCTGGAGTTCGCGCGCCATGCTTTCTTCGGTGCCCTCAACAGCGCGAATCGCCTTTGGCTCTCCGTAGTGGGTTTCGAGGAATGTCTCTTTGCGCTCCTCGAAGCTAGCCGACCGTTCCCAGAGAGATCTGTCGGCTCCCTCGACAGCTAGGGCTTCGGCCTTGGGATCCGTGGTGGAGCGGAGGGCATAGCGCTTGGCGCGGAGGTCTTGCTCGGTGCCGTCCACGAGCGCGCGTGATTCTTTAGCCAGATTCTCGCCATCGGGGAAGCCGCGGAGTTTGGTCGTGGCGGATTCAAGCTTGGTTTCGGCGTCCCAGCGCTCAAGCATACTGGTGGCCGTGCGCTGCGGGCTTTGCACCGCATTTACCGCATCCCTGACAGATTCTTCCGCGCGGGTAGCGAGGGGGAGATCCTGGAATGTGCGGCTTGAGGCGAGAGCCGATCCATTCGAGCTGGGCATGCGCTTGCCGGTGAGAGATTCGAACTGCGCTACCTCGGCGGGCGGGGCTCTGGGCGCCACAGGATTCAGCCCAGCTTTTTTCAGCTCCTGCATGCCGGGCCCGTTGAAGCGGGCTTCCTCGATTTTGAGTGAGCCGGGGGGCAGGCCGTGATGGAGCGACTCAAAGAAGGCGCCCGGATCGCCTGCGTGCTTGTGGAATCCATAGAGCATATTTACGCCAACTTTGCCGACATCGGATTCAGGAAGATCTTTTTGCAGATGGGCCAAGATCACCGCAGTGTCTTTGCCGTTTTCGCCGCCGCGTATCGCTATCATTAGGGAGCGAGTTCCGTCGGCCCCCGAATCGGCGCGGCTTGTAAAGGAAAAGCGGCGCAGGAGCTTACTGTCTTCCGTGGATAGTTTGATCGAGTTGAAATCTTGGGCCAGCATGTCTTCATATAAAGTTTTATTATCTACCCATTTGCCTTTCTCGAAGAGAGTAGGGTAACGCTTGCTCCAAATCGAGACCGGAACGCCCCTGCCAAAAGTGGCCTCATAAGCGGTGCCGGAGAAAGGAGCATTGAGTATTCTCTCCGACGTATGGGCGCTGTATTCGCCAATTTCAAAGAAAGTTCCGCGGAGTTTTTCGTTGAGGTTCAGCGCCCTCGCCTTGAAGTCGGTGATGTCTTGGCTCTTCTCCAGGATTCCGCTGGCTGAAGCCCGTCGTGAAGGCCCCCCCACATTGCCACTCTCTCTTGCGGCAATCGCACGATCGATCTTCGCAGGATCGCCGGTGAGGTAAGGAGAATTTGGGTGGGAGAGGAGGGTATCAGTTAGCTCCTCTGTCATCGTACTTTTGTTCAGTTTCTCTAGCCCTTTGCCATCGGCCGAGATGAAGTCGATGTGCACGCGGTCGCCCACGTCTTCTTTGATGGATTTGAAAAAGGCAGCGGGGTCATTGGGATGCTCCTGCATTGAATGCGCCAGGCTCGTGGCGTAGGTGGCGAGAGCTTCTTTTTGCTCGGCGGAAGAAGCCGGCGCGAGGAGAATGTGAGTTTTGATCTCTACGGGAGGACCAGTAGGAACAATCTGCCCGCGCACGCCCACCCAGGCGTGGCCGCCCTCGCGCGAAGTGGAGGTGGTACTGGCGATCACCATATTTTTTTCGGATCTATATCCTTCACTCATTAGGTCGTATTCGCTGTGCAGGCGCTTCTCAAGACCATTGTGGGTAATGTCATTTGCTCCATATCGGGCTAAGTTGGCTTCCCGGGTATAAGTGGCCACGGCATGTTCAATATTGGTGTTCTCGCCGGCGAGTTTATTGATACGGGCCGTTGTGGCGAAGCCCGCACCAGTTTCGCTCACGCGAACGCGCAGATCGGGCCTTGTGAACAGATCTTGAGTTTTGGCGGCGCCAGGGGACAAAACCACGGCTTCCTGGCCGGGTTGGATCGTGTCGCGGAGAATATCGGATTTCGCGAGCTTAGTGTCGGCTGTTACGGCCTCTTCGGACGCGCGACCCGCTTGAATTTGCCTACTAGGCCTGGTCCATACACCAGCGTATGTTTCATCGAACTCACGGAGTCTCTTCTGGACAATTTCTTCGCTTTTGCCAAACCTTCTTGAGGTCGCTTCGAGGTCGTTCCGCTTTTCCAGCATCATCTTATTGAAGTTTTCTTTGGCTTCATTGCTGAATTCAGCTTTATGGGCTTCGTAGGTCCACTTAGGATCATAGTTCGGGTTCTTCACGTACTCGAGGCGGATGGGGGGAACTTTTCCGTCGGCCGCTTTTGCTACGGGAGAATAGCTCACCCAGGCACCTTTGATCTGGCGGGGATCCACGCCGGTGAGCGCGAATTCGTTCTCCATTTTGCCGCCTAAATGCATTTCGGTGCCGGGCGGCTTGTTCGCCTCGAGCCAATGGTTCAACTTGCCCAAATTAAGGCCGGGCGTGCCCTTGCCATCGATTTCGAGAATGAGGCCAGGAGAAGTGGGTTGATTCAGGTTTTTGGGAGCGTAGGTTTTGTAACCGAAGTTGGCCGCGACGTCGAAGTCTTCACTTGTGGAGATGAGTCCCGTGCGTGCAATTCCGCTTTCCGGCCCGCGGAAGTGGTCGGTGAGGTTAAAGGTGCCCGGCATTTCGTTGCGGCGCCCGTAGTGAAACAGTTTTGTGAGTTCGTCGTTGAGCGCCTTTTCATTCTCCACCGCTCTGCCGAAATAGAGTGTACCCTTAGCTTCGGTGATTTCTTTCGGAAGCTTGGCCGTTTCAATGGGAACCATCTTATCCGTGTTCCAGTCCACGGAATATACTCGAGCGGGGAGATCGCTCGAAGCACTCGCGGCGGGTGGAGGATCTACTTTTCCGCTAAATGTCTTTCTCTCGGGAACAAACTGAAAGTCCTCTGATTTTCCAACAGCTCCGAACTTGGTGGGAATTTCTGGCTGGGTAGACGGAGTAGCCAGTATTTCATCCATGCGTTTCCAGCCGCCCTCGTAACCGTGATAGCGAACCGAATTCAGGTCAAACTTTTGGTGGGCCCGCTGGAGCGCTTCTCGGAGCTCAGGTTCTAGATTCTTGTCTTGCTTGGCCGCTACCCTAAGAATTGCGGTGACCACGCCTTCTCTGAGGTAATCTTTATCTAGATCCTTGCCCTTGGAGATTTTGTCCGTGACTCCATCCATCATTTCCGCGAGTTTCTTTTGCACAGCAGGCTGAGATGTGAGGCCCTCACGATCGAGTACGTTAATGATGTTGCTGGTTCCATCCTGAAAGAATTCTTTTTCATTTTTTAGCGAGAGCAGCGTGTCTTTCGAGGAATCAATCAGCCTCGGGAAGACATTTTTTGTGTCGTCGAGAACATTTCCGGTTTTAAACACGTTATTGATGGCATCTAAACGATCGGCATTGCTGCCAGCTTGATCGATGCGCGTCAATACTCGTTCCTGCCAATCGGTGAGCAAGCCGTAGTTTTTATCGGCTAGCTTTTCAATTTTCCTTAGATTCTCGCTTTGTGAGATTGTCGCGCCGGGATTGAGCTTGTCATAGATGATCACGTCACCATTTTCCAAGACCTCGTACGGCTTGCCGATCTTTATGGGCCTTACGAATTCTTCTATGGGAGTGCCGTTGATCGATTCGAATCCAGCTTGCTTGAGCTCTTTCACATACTGATCGCGATAGACTTCGCTTACGCTGGCGCCGCGGAGGTATTGATTGGAGATGGGCCCCTCGACAACCACTTCTCCAAAAGTATTATCTTTTTGAAATTTTTCCAGGCGGCTAGCATTTGTGGAATCCTTGGGAATATTGACAAAATCTTCTGGCGCTCGGTCGCCATAATTCCAACCTTTGCTGGAGATATGAAAGTTTCTCTCAGGTAATGCGGCGGTATCGTATTCCAGCTTCACTCCCGCCAGTTCACCGCCTTTGACGAATTTCCCTTCACCGAGCGGTGTTTTCATGGGCGCGGCGTCATGGGTAAAACCGTCTCGGTTAGCCGTTTTCAGGTCAAAATAGACTGCGTCCGGACGATTACTGAGTCTGCTTGCGACCTTGTCCTCCGACAGACGCCCTAGCGGAGGAGAGAGCTCACCATTTCGCAAGACGGACAAGAGATTAAAATTGGGGGTTGCGTGCTGAAGTCTGGTGGCGCCCGCCTTTTCTAGTGTTTGTACCAATGGATCGACTTTTTCAGCTGGCTTCAAGTCATTCGAGAGACCAAGTGTGCTCTTTATTTTTTCGAAGAAGGTGCGGACGAAGCCAGCGCTTTGCTGCCTTGCGCTCTCATAGGTCCACTTGGGGTCATAATTGGGATTGGCGACGAACGTGAGTTTTTTTGATTCGTCCTCCGAGGCCCTATGAACAAAAGCGCCGCGCACCTGACGGGGATCTACTCCCGTCATGGCAAATTCTTTCTCAGCCAGGTAATAGGGGCTTTGCGATGGTCTCAAATCCTGCTGCCCCGAGGCTTTGAAGTGCTCGTCGAGTTTAACGATGTCGATGCCAGGCGTTCCCTTTCCTTCGATTACAGCGATGTATGAATTGGGCGCGTCGAAGCGATTTAGCGGCCCGAAATGGTAACCCTGGGAAAGTTCGCTGCTTGTAGAAGAGAAACCCGTTCGGGGTCCAGCATTGGTTGCCCTCACTTGCTGAGCGATGTCATTGGTCCCTCTGCCTCGGTTGCCCTGGCCGTATTGGAAAAGATCTCTTAGGTCATTGTCTAAAGCTTTCTCGCTCTTCGCCGGTTTCCCGATGTAGTAGGTGCCCTTCGCCCTCAAGACATCTTCCGGTAAACCGGCGGTCTTCACTGTTACCTTCGCTTGAGTTGCATTGTTGAAGACGACAATGTCATCGGGTAAATCCGAAGGAACCAATCTAGCTCGGGGCGGCTTGATGCCCCGAGGGATAATAGGTGGCGTTTCAAAGTCTAATTTTTCTTGTCGTATCAAATCAGAATTCGACAGCTTCGACGTATCCTGAATCGTTTTTTCCGCCTCCCGCCCCTGGGATTTCAGGAAATCATTGGCCAACGACGCGGTCGAATATTCGAGCTCATGATCAAAGCTTTTTGGGAAAACGGCGGATTTGCCACCGAGCTTCTCGTAATAAATCTGGGACAGCAGGCGACCGTTCTCATTTCCGTCTTCAATGCCATGGAAGATCGCCAATTCCTGATGCGTATAGGCCGCCACGTATTCCGGGCTATAGATGCCTGCATTGGCCACAGCATTAATTTTCTTGGTCACCTGTTCGAGATCCGCTTCGGTGGCGGCTCGGGAATATGTGATCTTGGTCTGACCGTTCGGTAGTTCTTCCGCGCGAGCGCCGTAGTCCTTCATTCTCGCTTTTATTTCCGGATCTAGTTTGCCCTCCGTCGTAAAGGAAGCGTTTTTGCGCTCGAGAATGTCACTCATGGTACGGTCATTCAGCTCACGGAGGTCTTTAGCGCTCAGAGTTCCCGCGTCGAGATTCTTAGCTCCCCATTGCTTGGCTTCTATTGTCGAAGTCGATGCCAAATTTCTCTCCGTGGGATAGCGCTTCGCCACTTCGAGGTAATCCTCATTCGTTTTCCAGGCGCCGGAATCAAGGAGCTCCTTATGGAAAGGAGAGCCTTTATCCGTTCTCTCGGCGGTGGGCGTTTTCAGAGTGTCTAAGCGGTCGTTAAAGTCGTGCCACCATTCTTCGGTGATCTGTTTATTCCTCTGCCGCGCAAAGACCTCTTCGCGGAAATTAGCGAGGGTGCTCAGGCGATTTTCCTTATCTTGTGTAAAGAAATTCTTGGCCCGGGCCCACAGACCGGTTTCCTGATTCTTGATGGTATCACGGGCTGTCCATATGGCTTTTTCAGATTCGACCTCTAGCTCAGGATGGTGAGTGCCTATAGGCGTTTCCAGTGCCTTGCTGGAAGCCAAGGAGCGTTCCTCGGTTTTTGGAATTGCGGAGGCGGCGATGATCGGCCGGTCTTCGGGGAAACCCTGAAGCTGATTGTATACTTTCAGGCGCTCCGCCGGATCGATTTTCATGGCGGCATCCAGCTCGGCGGCTCTCGCCGGCTCCATTCTCAACAAGCTGGGATCGTCTTTTACGCCGCCCCAGCTACGCAAATAATCTCCCGCGTGGTTGGCAAAATCCTCCTCCGTATTATTTATCAAGCTTGCGCCCTGAGGCCGCAATCTGCCACCGTCGGCCTCGATCGCTTTGAGATAGGCTTTCCCAGGCGTGGTGCTTCCGTAACGGCCTTCGGCAATGATGTGGCCTAGCTCGTGAGAAAGAGTTTGCCTGAGCAGTGAATCGCTTCTGTAGTGGA
>Ga0207138_1013_pt1 | contig 37986 bp, 44 predicted proteins | sample Alteio_BWMinHeat_6_FD_153589 | JGI IMG/M metagenome (GOLD analysis project Ga0207138, IMG submission 153589) | Enriched cells from forest soil in Barre Woods Harvard Forest LTER site, Petersham, Massachusetts, United States -... | ecosystem: Environmental > Terrestrial > Soil > Temperate forest >...
AATGATAAACTACTGGGCCGTGTTAGGTGCAACAGTCGCGTCGATGGTTGTGGGTTGGGTTTGGTACTCGCCGGGCGTGTTCGGCAAAGCCTGGGGCAAAGCCGTCGGCAAGCGGATGGAAGACATCAAGAAGTCAGACGCCAACAAAGGCCTGCTGTCTATGGTCTTCGTCTCGCTTATCACCGCGTATGTGCTGGCGCATTTCGTCAATTACACCCATGTTACAACGACTATGAGTGCCATCAAACTGGCAGGAAAGCTCTGGCTTGGATTCATCGCTACAGTCACTTCGGGCGCGGTCTTCTTTGAAGGCAAACCGTGGAAATGGTGGTTCATCATGAACGGCTTTCAGCTCGTGAATCTCGCGGTCATGGCCAGTATTCTGGCGGTCTGGAAATAACTCTTAATATGGCAAACGAATTTGTCGGCAAAAAATTAGGAGAAGTCGCCGCGTTTGCCAATGTCGGCAAGGAACTTTTTGAGCGCGGCCGGGCCGCGCTCAATGGGGTCTTTACCGAAAAAGGCGTCAACACCATCCTCCACGATATCAGCATCCACGCCCTGGAACTCAACAAGCTCGCCGCCGAACTGGGCACGAGCGACGTCACGTCCGCCAAGTGCGAAAAGACAAGCGCCAAGCTCCGCCAGATGATGGAGATGTATGTCGGTGAGGAATGGGACAATCCCGCCGAGCTCCTCGAGTGGCTGGGATTCTTTGAAGGCGCCACGCTCATCCATTGGGAACTAGTAGCGGGCACCGGCGAGGCGCTGGCCAATATGGACACCCAGGAACTGGCCGGCATGGCTATCACCTTTCATCAAAAACTTCTCACGGACGTCGGCACCCGGATCCACGAAGTGGGCGCCAAAAAGGCCCTCACATAGGGGTCTTTTCTTTTATTTAGGATTGTGTTAGAATCTTTCTGCAACATTTGATAAAACCCTTACGCATCAACAATCAGATACGAGTGCCGGAGGTGCAAGTCATTGATGACCAGGGCAAACAGCTCGGCACGATGGCTATCGACAAGGCCCTCACGCTTGCCAAAGAAGCGGATTTAGACCTGGTGGAGGTAGGGCCTCAAGTCCAACCGCCGATCACGAAAATCATGGACTACGGCAAGTATATGTACCAAAAGGAGCGTCAGGAAAAGAAGAACGCCGGCCCCAAAAAGGCCAAGATTGAACAAAAGACTGTCCGCGTCGGATTCAAAACCGGCATGCACGACCTGGAATTCAAGGCCCAGCAAGTCGGCGAATTCCTCAACGAAGGCCATATCGTCAAAGTGGAGCTCACCCTCCGCGGCCGCGAAAAGGGCCTGGCCGAGATGGGGCGCAAAAAATTGGAGCAGTTTTTAACCCACGTCAAGGTAGAACACACCGTCCAGGAATCGCCTAAGCGCGGCCCCTACGGATGGATAGTGATGATAGCTAAGAAAAAAATATAATCATGGCACGATCAGGCAAGACAAATAAGATGTTGGCCAAGCGCATTAAAATTACCAGTACCGGTAAGATTTTAAAGCGTTCACCCGGCCAGAACCATTTCAACGCCAAAGATTCCGGCAACAAAGGCCGCGCCAAGCACGGCGACAAACACGCCCCGTACGAATTGACCGACAAATCAAAAGCTTTAATTTTTAACTAACACACCATGCCACGCGTAAAACGAGGCGTCACCGCCAATGCTCGCAGAAAGAGACTCTTGAAACATACGAAGGGCTTTTTGTGGACGCGCAAATCAAAGTTCCGCCAAGCGCGCGAAGCGACCCTGCACTCATGGTCGTTCATGTTCGCCGACCGCAAAAAGAAAAAACGTGAATTCCGAAAACTCTGGACCATCAAGATTAACGCCGCCGCCCGCCAGAATGGTACGACCTACTCCCAGCTCATCAATCGTCTCCTGAAAGCCAACATCCAAATCGACCGTAAGGTCTTGGCCGACATCGCCGAACACCAACCTGATGTCTTCACCAAAATCCTCAATTCAGCCAAATAATAAACGCCCCGTACGGGGCGTTTATTATTTGGCTTTTAATTTCCTGAAACTTCTGTTGATGCATTGCTGGTATCGCTGACATCGGTTGTCGGCTTACAGGCCTTAGACGCAGTGCTAAAGGCCGACCAGGCGTTCTTTTGAGAGGTCTTCCAAGTCTTGGAAGCCGTCTTTGCGCTCAAACCAAAGGCGCTCCAGGCTGCCTTGATTCCCGAACGGATACCGGCTGTCGTACTACTACCGTATGCCGTAGCTAGTGCCGAGGCCCGTGTCGAGTACGCCGACTGGACGGCCTGTGTGTACGTGCCAATCGCCGAATCCAGCGCTGCTTCCCGAGTGCTGACTGCCGAGGCTACGCACGAAACTACCGCCGCGTTTGGTGTCGGCTTTGGTTTTGGCGACTTTGTCGCAGTCGCATCAGCCGCAAACGCCGTTGCCACACTCAAGACCACCACCGCTCCCACCACTGACCATCCAATGATTTTGTGCACCATAATCAATATAGGTTAATTGTTTATTGATATAAATATACTATATCTGTAAATTTTTCCAATAGCACCCTTAATCTGTATTGTTTTGTCCCCTAAAAGCGTCTAGTCTTATATAGTATGAAACTTTGGCTATTACTTACCTTCTCACTCATCGTTCAAGAAAGCGCCACCTTTACCACGACGCTCTATTTATCCATGCAAGGCCACGTCAGTGCATGGCTCATTCACCTTGCTTTCCTCTGTGCGACATCCTTTGACATTTGGCTCGGTTATCATCTTGGCGGGTATATTGATCGTAAATTTCTACACAATTCTTGCTTTCAACGCTGGGTTAAAAAACACTCGGCGTTTATTAACAAGCCCGGGTTCGAGTGGATTCTTATCCTTACCGGGCTGATAGATTTTCCTTTTTTAAACGGCGTCATCGGCTCTTGGGTCGAACTCCCGTTTCGGCTCGTGTTTGTCACCACCCTCATCGGCGACTCAATCGGCTACATCCTTCTCTGGGCCATCGCCCTGGGCGTCTTCAATCTGAATTTTAATAGCTACATCTCCTTTACCGTACTCATTGTCCTGGCCATCACCGCCGCCTACCTCCTGGAAAGATTTTTTGAAAAGAAAACGATTAAAAAGTAACTACTTAGCGTTAGTGTCCTCATCTCGCGCGCCAAACTTTGTCATCATCTCATAGTACCCTTCAAAATAGCCTTCGCGGTGAGCACCGCGGCGAATGAAGACATAGATTGGATACAAAATCATGACCAGTCCAATCAAGATGAAGAACCTGTTTGGAAATAAGAACATCAGCACGATACCGACAATCGCGATTACGGAAAGCCCAACCGGACTCATACCGCCCACGTTCTTGGAAACTTCTTTATACTCCTCGTGCAACTTTGCCAGCTCTTCCTTCGTCGCTTTTTTTATCTTCTTAATATCTTTTTTCTTGATTTCCATATCAATATGTTAAACGTTGCTCTTAGACCATACCACTCCTAGACGCCACAGACAAGAAGCTATTACCATGTAGCCCTACGGGGAGTCGAACCCCGCTTCTCGCCTTGAAAAGGCGATGTCCTAACCGATAGACGATAGGGCCGCTAAGCAATTTAATTTTCTCATAAAAACTAGATAAAATCAACCTAAAATGCTAAGATGGCAAGCACGTATGGTAATTCTTGGCATAGAAACTTCCTGCGACGAGACGGCAATCGCCCTGCTCGATATCTCCGATATCGAGCAGGTTTCGGTACGTGCAAATGTCGTTTCTTCGCAGATAGCATTACACTCCCCATATGGCGGTGTCGTACCGGCCTTGGCTGCGCGCGAACACGTTAAAAATATTGGCCACGTATTGCAGACTGCTCTCAACGAAGCAGGTGTTTCTGATTTTAAAAAAGAAATCGACCTCATCGCCGTTACGCGCGGGCCCGGCCTCGGGCCCGCGCTGATGGTAGGCGTCTCGTTTGCCAAGGCACTGGCTTGGAAACATGACAAGCCGCTCATTGGCACGGACCACATGCGTGGACATATCTATTCAAACTGGCTCAGTCCGGATTTCAAACCCGCGTTCCCTATCCTCAACCTCGTCGTATCCGGCGGCCACACAGAATTAGTATTGATGCGTGACTACGAAACATTTGAGCTCATCGGCGAAACGATGGATGACGCCGTGGGCGAAGCCTTCGACAAAGTTGCTCGCCTCCTGGACCTGGGCTACCCAGGTGGACCGGCAATTTCAAAGCTTGCGCCCCAGGGCGATGCCGCGCGCTTTCCCTTACCGCGGCCGATGGTGCACTCCAAAGATTTTAATTTTAGTTATTCAGGATTAAAAACCGCCGTGCTATATCTGATTCGAGATTTAAAAGAAAAAGGTATAGCCATCGACGAGCAAACGAAAAAAGATATTGCCGCTTCCTTCCAAACCGCGGCCATGGACGTGCTCGTGCAAAAAACCATCCGTGCCGCACGTGAGCATGGCGCCAAGATGATCCTCCTCTCTGGCGGCGTCTCAGCCAATGCTCATCTGCGCGCCGCGCTTCGCGCGGCGGCCGAGCGTGAATCACTCGCCTACGGCCAGCCGCCCATGACCTACACGACCGACAACGCGGCCATGATTGCCATGGCCGGATACGCGGCGCATCAATACGGCAATGCGCCAACCGATTGGGAAACGGTCGACATGGACCCAAACCTTGGCTTTGAGGCCGCAAAAACGATATAATCTACCCATGCCGTTAGAGCTCGAAAAGAACTATAGTCCGACCGAGACCGAACCCCGCATCTACCAGCTCTGGGAGAAGAGCGGTTTTTTTAATCCCGACAACCTCCCCGATGCAAAAACCCGCAAGCCATTCACCGTCATCATGCCCCCGCCCAACGCCAACGGAGATCTTCACGCTGGCCACGCTCTGACACTAACCCTAGAGGATATTATGATTCGATTTAAGCGCATGCAGGGCTACAAGACGTTGTGGGTGCCAGGCGCAGATCATGCTGGATTTGAAACACAAGTTGTCTATGAAAAGAAATTGGAAAAAGAAGGACGTTCGCGTTTTGGAATGGACAGAAAACAACTCTACGATGAAATTCTTGCTTTCACCTTGGAAAACAAAAAAAACATGGAGCAGCAAGTCAAACTCCTGGGTGCTTCGTGTGATTGGTCTCGAGAAAAATTCACTTTAGATAAAGATGTCGTCGAGCAGACTCAGCAAACATTTAAAAAAATGTTTGCTGATGGACTTATTTATCGGGGACCAGGCATGGTCAATTGGTGCACGAAACATCAAACTTCATTATCGGATGTGGAAACAGAAGACGTAGAACGCGACGATACATTGTATTATTTAACCTACGGCCCACTCACTGTCGCGACGGTACGTCCTGAAACAATCTTCGGCGATGTGGCTGTAGCAGTGAATCCAGAAGATGTTCGGTACAAAGAATACATAGGGAAAACTATCACCGTAACTACTCCTATCGGCCAGATGGAATTAATGGTAGTCGGTGACGAATTAGTCGATAAGGAATTCGGGACCGGTGCATTAAAAATAACTCCTGCCCACGACGCAAACGATTTTGCTCTAGCAAAACGACACGGCCTTCCGACTACCCCGCTTCCTGTTATAGACCAATACGGAAAGATGACAGAAAAGGCCGGTAAGTACGCGGGATTAAAAATAGCAGTAGCTCGGGAACAAGTTGTTAAAGACCTAGAAGATACGGGTCTGATTGTGAAAAAGGAAGCATATCGTCATAGTGTCCCAACTTGCTATAAGTGCGGTACGACTATTGAGCCGCGAATTTTAGATCAGTGGTTTGTCCGAATGCAGCCGCTTGCGACTTTAGCACTCCAAGCAAACCGACAAGGTAAGGTTAAGTTCGTTAGCGAACATTTTGAAAAGATTTTCACGTACTGGATGGAACATACCATCGATTGGAATATCTCTCGTCAGATTGTGTGGGGTATTCCAATCCCGGCAAAAATTTGTGAAAAATGCGGACATGGTTTACCGGACTCGGAAGATTTTATCAAAACCTGTTTTCGATGTGGCGGAAATGTTAAGGCAGATACGGATACTTTTGACACATGGTTTTCTTCCGGCCAATGGCCGTATCTGGTGCTAGGGTATCCGAATAGCAGTGACTTCAAGACATACTATCCTACTGATGTCATGGAGACTGGCCGAGATCTCATTTTCAAGTGGATTCCACGTATGATTATTTTTGGGCTCTATCGAACCCATGCTGAACCATTCAAAACCGTATATATGCATGGCATGGTAAATGATGCCAAAGGCAGGAAGATGTCCAAATCAGTTGGTAATGTCATTAGCCCCATAACACTTACCGAAAAATTTGGTACAGATGCTCTTCGCATGGGATTGGTCATTGGTAATACGCCAGGCATGGACATGTCACTAGCAGAGGACAAAATAAAAGGTTACAAAAACTTTGCCAACAAACTCTGGAACATCGCGCGATTTATCCTGGCTCAAGAAAATATCGGGAAAATAGACCCGGAGCTGAAAAAAGAATTTGATGAACTAGCCAAAGATATCACGCTCGATATGGAGAACTATCGCTTCTACTTGGCAGCTGAAAAGATTTATCACTATATCTGGCATCGCCTTGCCGATGAATTAATTGAAGAAGGTAAGAGTAAAGAAGAAATGATGGCCACGCTCTACTATCTGCTGGAAAACTCCCTCAAGCTTCTGCATCCGTTTATGCCCTTTGTGACCGAGGAAATATACGGCAAATTGCCTCCGCCAGCTGGCGGACGCGACAAGCAATTGCTCATGGTTGAAAAGTGGCCTGCATAGAAATGCTATACTAGAAAGTAATGGCTCTGCCAACCTACGTTCTTCTGGGTTTGTTCGGACTGCTACCCAGTTTCATCTGGATGTCTTATTTTTTACAGCGGGATTCACATCCTGAACCGCGCTCCCTCCTGGCAAAGACTTTCCTAACAGCCATGATTGTCTCGCCCATAGCTGTCTTTCTTCAGCTTGGCTTCACCCGTATATCCGTCGTCACTGGTTCCTCATTTTTTGCTACCAATACCCCAAACTTTTTTCTATGGGCCGCCTTCGTCGAGGAATGCGTTAAATTCTTGGCGGTATGGATTATCGTGCTTCGTAATCCTGCATTCGATGAGCCGATTGACGCGATGATATACATGATGGTTGCGGGTCTTGGTTTTGCAGCTGTCGAAAACATACTTTTCTTATTTGGAAGCATTCCCAATGGTGTTGGTGTCACCCTTAGTATCTGGGCTCTACGCTCCGTCGGCGCGACATTACTCCACGCGTTGTCCTCAAGCTTGATTGGTTATTTTCTTGCGTTGTCATGGTTCTTTCAGGAACACCGCAAAAAACTGCTTCTTGTCGGTATCGCTCTTGCGACGTTATTCCATTTCTCATTTAATCTATTTCTGTCTTCAACCGATAACCAGCTCGGCGGCTTAAGTTCAGCTACCGGCTTGCTGTTGGTCATGGCATTCCTTGTTTCTATCTTATTTGTTAAAATAAAGACACGACACCGAATGGCAGTAGCCCAAGCGGCTTTGGCCGCGTCAAAAATAAACATCATAGCATCCTAAACACATGGCAGACGACTTTTCATCAAACGACGAGAAAAACTACGAGGTTCAGTTGACCTCAATCAAAAAGCCCCGCGCGGGCAACGAGGGCTATTTAACCATCGACGTCTATCGGACGGCTGATGACATCGTCGTTCAATCCACCATCGCCGGTGCCAAACGTGATGATATAGACATCAATGTCACGCAGGACATGGTCACCATCAAGGGTCATCGCCAACCCGAAGAACAGCCTAAAGCTAGCGGCTACGACCATCAGGAGCTCTACTGGGGATCATTTTCACGAGCGGTTATTTTACCCGAAGACATCGACCCCGAGGGCGCGCGCGCCGATTTTAAAAATGGCATCCTCACCATTCGCCTACCCAAGCTCGCCGCCACGCGCACGAGAAAGATTAAGATTTCTTAGATAACAACGTCTGTTACCGTATGCGTCGCCTCTCATCACATTTCAAACGCGCCGTCCTCTGGACGGCGCTCGTTGCTTCCCTCATCACTGCCAGCACATGGGCCAGTGTTTGGTATTATGTACACGCGTCTCATCAAGAGCCCCTGCCCATCAAAGATTTACGAGCCGCGCTTCTCTCTTCAGCCTCTCATTCGCTTTCCCTCCATATTGATACTCAGAATATACAAGTAAAGCCGGCGGTAATCGAGAAATGGTTTGAATCATACACCCGCGCGTATACCGGCCGAAATGACGTACGCGTGTCCGACCGACTGACTGATTATCTCCAGACATTGGCTCAGCAAACCGGCAAGCCGGCCCAGGATGTACGCTTTGTTGTCACCAACGGGAAAATTAGTATCATCGCTTCGGCTCAAGAGGGCAAAAAACTTACCGTCGCAGGCGCGGACCAGATGGTTCGTCAGGCTCTCCTTGCCGATATCAGCGATGTCACCCTGCCGACGGAACCGGTTCAGCCGGCAATCACCGAAGATACCATTTCACACCTGAACATCACTGAAAAACTCGCCACCGGCCAGTCTAATTTTTCTGGCTCGACCCTTGCTCGCATCCAAAACATTACCGTCTCATCGGCATTATATAATGGCCTTCTCATACCCGCCGGACAGACATTCTCATTTAATACCATCCTCGGTCCGGTAGAAGCCGAGCAGGGCTACGCGCCGGAAAAGGTCATCATCGGTAACAGTCTTCAGTATCAGTACGGCGGAGGCATCTGCCAAGTTTCCACCACGATGTTCCGAGCGGCCGTCGCGGCCGGTTTCCCTATTTTAGAGCGGCATCCGCACGCCTTTCCCGTCCATTACTATGAACCCCAGGGATTCGATGCCACGATTTACCCCGGCTCAGCTGATTTACGATTTATCAATGATACGCCGTCGTATGTGCTGGTTCAGACGCGAATGGTCGGCAAGAATCTCTATTTTGACTTCTATGGCACAAGCGATGGCCGCATCGTAACCGTGGACGGCCCGCATCAATATGACCAACAGCCCGATGGTTCACTGAAAGCCTACTTCGTCCGGACCATCAACTTCGCTGATGGCGCTTCAAAATCCCAGACATTTAATTCCGTTTATAAGTCTCCCAAGCTCTACCCGACCGAGCCTAATCCGTATCTTTAATTCTTGTTTATCCTATAATGTTTAGTTCAAAAAAAGAAAAGAAACTTACGATTATAACTCTTTCTTGTATTATTTCCCTGAGTGCCCTACTGCACGTATACAAAATATCAACTCCAAGCTCACCTGTGTTTGACGAAAGCCATTTCGCAACCTATTCAGCTGACTACGTAACAGGGGGATCTTTTTTTGACATACACCCGCCGCTTGGTAAACTCATATACGCAAGTGTATTGACTTTATTTCCAAAAGAAAGCCTCGCCGATGCAACCTTCATCACGATGAACAGGAGTTCTGACGGAAGAAAAATTGATTACATAAAAAATGATCGTCAGTTTGGCACGTTTCCCTATGTTGCCTTACGATTGACGAGCGCATTATTCGGTCTTTTTCTCATACTGACGTTTTATTTTTTCCTTCAAAGCATCGGGTTAAGCAACGTGAGTGCGCTCCTGGGGGCTTTTTTTATCTCGCTCGATAATGCTCTACTTCTTGATACGAGGCTGATACTCTTAAACGGCATGTACCTCTTTTTTGGAATCCTCGCTCTAACATTTTATTTTAAGAAGAAACCAAGTGTATTTTGGGCAGGGGTCTTTTTGGGATTGTCCCTAAGCGTCAAGCTGACGGGTATAGTTTTTTTGCTACCGATGCTCATCCATAGCTACTTCAGAGAGAAACATTCGAGAAAAATATGGTTAGTATTAGCAACAGTCGGACCGACGATTTTATTGGCTGTTTCATCGAGCAACTTTTTCCTATTGTCCCCTTCGGCACGATTCAGCCTATGGCAGAAAATAGGGTTGCACCTGCCCCAAACGCATTCTGCATTATCGGCATTTTTATTAAGCCTAAGCATGGACTTCAGTTTCTCTTTTGTTGGCTACTTAGTGGGAGCAACCTATGTTTATTTCCAAAGCAGTTTTTATTTTTGGCCGATAATGTACAAGCCTATCGTCATGACCAAGCAAATAGTTTTAGAGGGAAATCCCGTAATCTGGTTCTCTAGCACTGCCGCCGTCTTAGCAAGTGCGGTACTGTTCTTTAAAAAATTACCCGTCAAAGACAAAAATATTCTCAATATTTTACTTGGCGGTTACGTTTCAAGCATGCTAATCTTTTTGCTCATTCGAAGAGCCACTTTTCTTTACCATTATTATCCGGCTTTACTCTTTGCTATAGCACTCTTGGCTTGGCTTATTTCTTACAAGCTGGGATTGAAAAACCTCGAGGACCTTCGCCGATCTCAAATAATTTCTTTATGTGCTATCGTGTTGCTCTGCCTAACAGGTTTTTATCTAATGGCTCCCTTGACCTACGGGGTTGACGATTTCCATCTTCCAACCCTTAAGCCCTTAGTAAATTTGGTTCAAAGTTTGGCAAATCAGCAATAGTGCCCTCGAGAGGATTTGCACCTCTACGCCTTGCGGCACCGCCTCCTAAGGGCGGCGTGTCTGCTAATTTCACCACGAGGGCATTATATTTTCTCGTACAAGTACGCGGTTATGTTACCAATTTTGGCCTCTTTTTTCAATAAAAATTCGGGGTGACGCGCGAGGTCTATCGGAAAACTTGGCACCAAAACTTTTGTTCCGGGACCCAATTCCCCTGCAAGTTTGACTGCAAGGCGGTCGACAATTTTAGGAAATAAATACGCGTACACAAAGGTAGCCTGGCTTAAATCGGCATCGAGAAAATTTTGGCGATGGAGAGATATCTTTTTGAGACCGGAGCGCTTGATACGCCAGCGCGAAAGAAAGAACGGCCAGGGCGCGATTTCATATCCCACCGCTTCTCGTACGTGGAAGTCTCGAACTGATGCAATAAGCACTTGCCCATTTCCTGAGCCCAAATCATATAAAATGTCTTTCGAATTTAAATCACCAAAGGCGAGCAATTGTTTCACGAGCTTCCGACGCATCGGCACATAGGGTGCACCGCGCAGACCAGACATGATGCCGGAGAAAAAAACCAAACACATCCAAGCTAATATACCAAACACACAAACCAAGAGAAAAATTTGTAGGAAAATAATGATGACTGGCATGCAGACATTGTATCACTAACAGTCAAAACCCGCGCCAAGCGCGGGTTTTGATTTCAGACAGAGATAGTACCTAACCGAAGAACGAACGAGTGACCAATCCGGCCACCGTCTGCAAGATAACGCCGACAGCCAAAATGACCGCCGCGCCATAGATACCGTGCAAAATTTGCGCCTTCGCTTCGTCTGCCTTTTTACCATCGCCGCGAGACATCATCCAACGGATGCCGCCCCAGACGATAAAGATAACGGCTACCACCAAACTGATAACAATCAAGAACTGTGCAATCTGTGTGATGCGATCCTGTATTTCATTTAACGTCACCGGTGTCCCCGTAACAGGAAGGCTTGGGTTGGACAAGTACGCTAAACCACCATACGCTAAACTTTTAAATCTATTCATAACCCACCTCCTCTCGAGCAAAAATTTTCATTATAATGTTGCTTCTATATTTTGATTACCACACGCAGATATGAACTATCGGAATCATCACATTGCAGAAAAATGAACCGTCTACGATTCCCAGAATCGTATTTAATATCACGCCCGAGCCCATGATAACCAGTGAACCCCAGATGACATTCACCAACATCGCACGGGCCTTTTTAAACTTGGCCTGGTCGTCTCGAGCCGTTGCCATCATTATACCACTGATGACAATAAACACGACCATGACCACCGTGGATAAGCCGATGACGAAGTCTCCTAGTGAAATAACAACACTGCCGATGAGGTCAGTAATCGGTGCCAAGGTGAAGCCGCCCGTAAAAACTTCAGTAATAAGTTGGAGAATAAGCATAGTGGCGGCTACTACAAATGCGCCGTAGATTGTTGTTTTCAGCATCTGCTTGCCCTTTTCAAAGCTTTTCTCCTCACCCCGCGACCAAATCATAGTAATACCGGACAAAATGAGTGCGATGACGGCAATGATACTAGACAAGTCAAAAAGAAACTGCTCTATTGTTAAAAATATATTATCAACACCGGCAAAGGTGATGGGGTTGCCTCGCGGGAGTTCTGCAAGAAGCATGGGAAGTATCATGTGGTTATGGTAACGAACTGCCAGTTACCGCGTTATAATTCGTACAATCAATCGGTAAGAAATTAGTCCAGTGCACCTGTCCACCATTGCCACCGGCCGCTTCCACCGCGTTGCCCACCGTGGCAATAATCGTATACGCACCAAGCACGACGACGATACCGATAATGCCATACCAAAGAGATTTCTTAGCATCTTCAAATGCTTTTGGATTCCCCCGGCTAAGTAAAAACTGAAGGCCGTACCAAATGATGACAATCGTCATAATGATGATGACGAACCGCGACATCCAGCAGGCCAGGCCGCTCAGGATACCAAATAAGCTCGTGATGCTTAAATCAATGCCCGGTGCCGAGGATGATGCGGTAGCCGCGGCAGCCACAAACGGCACAAGCGGCAATTGGATAAAGATAAGTTTTAGGGCTTTTTTAAATATATTCATCAATCCTGTGCTTTACACACACCATTATTGCATATCACGTTCAATTGGCAATCGTTGTTAATCTTACATGTTTGCCCGATTGCTCTGGTATGGGCAGCAGGTGTACCAAGTTGGATGACACTATAAATGAGGCTGACAAAACCGCGACCAATGAAGATGATGGCTAGCGCCAGGACGACGTTGGTGATAATCCCCCGTGCGCTTTTTACTTTGGCCGGATTGGCTCCGGCAGTGAGCATCAAGAAACCAGCATACAAGATAAACATCACTGCCAGCGGAATGGAAATGTTAAAGAGCCACTGCGACGCGATATTGATAATATCCATCGGACTCTGCGGGCCGCCCGCCAGTGGATTAGTAATAGTATAGGCATACGATGCCGTCGAAGTACTACCACCGGGCGGCCCCCCGCACGAATTAGAAGAAATTTCTTGGCACGTGGCCCCAACCGCGCAAGATGATTTAACATCCGAACAATCTGATTTTTGACTACATTGATAAACCTGCACGCCACTTGGATTCGGCCCGAGACAAGCATAGTTCTTGGCTGAAGTGATAGTACCATCAGTTAAAGCATCCCCAATATGGCTGCTGCAAACATTGCCGCAGTCCCCCGCCGCGCCTCTATCCCCGCTATAGCCATCTGCACATGCACAAGTTTGTGGTGGAAAATGTACATTACAATCAACACAGCCAGTTTGAGAAGATCCGGGAATTTGAAGATCTTCGCTCTTGATACTCGTTGAACTTCCATTTGAACTTGCAGTGGCTTTAAAATAGAAATAATACGTTGCATAGTCCGAACCCAAGCCAGTATCGCCAGCGACTTTCCATGAACCATCGGCTTTTGTGCCTGTTGAATCAAAGGTGGCATTAACTTTGCCATAAGTGGAGAAGAGCCCGCCAACAGTTATTGAGTCTTCATATACGTCAAACTCCACACTATAACCAGAGCAACCAGTGCCAGTTATCGCCATGTGTACAGGAGAGCCAAGAATCGGTTGCGCTGTGAAATTTTTCTGCCAATGTGCCGCTGAGAGTTGGCAGTTGCTAGCGCCTGGATTAGTAGGCGGATTAACAACTATCGCTTTCGTGTTAGTAGCGAAAATAATACTAAACCAAACAAACACAGCCAGGCTGAGTAGAATTTTTAGTGACCTTTTCATTGGTTTCATTATACTGGATTACTGGTATTTGGTGGAGTCGGAGGTGTGGGCAATGAAGGCGGTGGCACTAATGGGCCATTGCCGCCAGAGCTACGGCGCTTGAAAAACCACCAGAACCCGCCAAGAAACACGACGCCAATGAGGAGGAACAAGATGCCGATGGTGAGGCCGCTGGCCCCTGCGGCGCTTTGCGCCGCAGGGGTGACAGTCGTCGATGGCACGGGCAATGTCGCCGCTCGGCAGTCTTTCGGACATGTCGTGTAATCCTCTCCCCTGTCGGCATTACAGATGCCGTCATCATTGCAATATGAACTCGTATCCACGGAGACGCTCAACACTGCCTGATTCTGCGGATTATAAAACACCGCCTTTTGGCCGTCGGCCACGTAGGGTGCGTTTACGGAAATCTTGCCCGCATTAAAACTGGCATCGCCGTTGCGTGGGTCAAACGTAAATGTGGCTGACGTCTCGCCGGCGAAATTAACAATTTCGCCGCGGTAAGGAAAGCCGGTTTTTAACACCGGCGCAGTGTAACTCCCTGGTATCACATCGTAGCTAAACTTAAAATCACGATCAGTAACTAATGTAGCTCCATTGAAATACAAATGAAAAGCGTAATAAAAACTCCCTTTGCTCGATTGGGTATCGGCGTGAACGACGAGTCCACATGCAGAGAATAGGATCAGCGTAGTGAGTATTTTTTTCATATTAAAATCCCGGGTTAGCGGCACACGCGATAGCTCTCGTCGCGCCCTGTCTTGTTTGATTATACCCTAGCATAATATCCGTGCCGCCATTGCAAACTTGATGAGCAGTGTCGTCGTACAAACATTCCCATCGTTTGACCGGACTACCGTCACAGCTGGTCTGGCTCGTACAGTCAACGCTCGGCGCGCACGCGCTTGTATCGCCTTTTTGGCCACCATTGTATCCCGCATAGAGATTACGGGTGGACGAACCGCATTGACTCTCGGCGATGGCGTTTATATATTGTGCCGCGATACAGATACTTTTTTCCGCATTGACGGGATTGGTGAGCCATGCCTGATCAACCGAGGTCACGCCGCACCGCGATGCGTAAATATTGCCCGTGGCTGGGCTTATCTGCATCAAACCATACGATGTGCCGCTCGCCGCGGCTATATTACATGATGACTCTACTTCCATAAAAGATTTTAGGACGCTGGCGGTCGCTGCGCCCGTGGCTTGATTTTGTATCATCGTCGCATACTGGGAACAAACGGAATTAAAACAGCCTTGCGGAGCGCTGGCTTGGCAAAGATTAAGTCCGCTTTGGAGACATTGGGCACCACCTGTTGGCGGCGGCACGGGAGGTGCCGGTTGGCAGGCGCCGCCGCAGGTGCTTTCCGTGTATGTGCCGCTGGTATCAGCCGTGCATTGGTTGCTTTGACAGGAATACTTCTGCGCAGCCGGGGGTGGGCCTCCTGGATGCGGCAAAGTCGCGTCGGTGATGTCTTTGAGGGTGCTGACTTTGCAGGTAATGACATTCCACCCTGTCGCGTAGGGGCTAGTGTCTCCCGCCAGGCTTTTGAGAATAAAGTTAGTAATGAGGTACGAGCAAAGAATAATGACGATACCGATGGCCGTGTCCCACATGATGCTTTTGCCTTTTTGTATCCACGCCGGCTTGGCACTGCCCAGCAGTATCATGAATCCGCCAACAAGGAAAAAGAACGTGCCGAGGATGGGAACCAACTCTTTGACTACCATGTCTATGAGGTTTTTGAAAAGCAAAATCAACAAACACTGATTGCAGTCTTGGGTGTAGTCCCAGACGTTTTTGTCGATTACGGTACCGCTTGAATCTTTGGGCTGGGTTTTTAGGCCGCAGGGTACGATAGGCCAAAAGCTCGGCGGCGCTTTGGTGACGGTCGTGCTGCTATTCGTCGCGGCGGCAGTGGTTGTGGCAGATACAAAAACAGGCGCAGTCAGCGCTAGCAAGCAGAGAATGATAATGAACCTCTTCATTTAAAAACTATTTTTGCATTAAGACGGTCACTTTTGATTGGGCTTGGCCAAGTGCGTCAGGAATCGTCGCGCGGTTATAATTTACATCATCAATCATATTGGCAAAAATCGTTTCGATGGCATTGTTATCGGCTTGGAACCATGAGCGGGCGGTTAATGCTTGGACAGCAAAGATACCCGTGTCCGGATCGGAACGTTGTAAATCAATAAGGTCCCGTCGCGCAGCCGGTCGGCCCGTCGCGTTCAAATACGCGGATTCACCGTCTTTCGATGACAGGTAGGCCAGAAACTGCCATGCGTCGTTTGTATTTTTTGATGTCTTTGACACCCCGGCCGCCCAATAATTGGCAAAGTTCCGGATATTCGCTACTGATGCTTGGGGCATGGGCGCAATGGCAAAGTTGAGCCGTGGCGCTTTCGCTCTGATGGTGGCCGTATCATGGGAATACCCGACCATCATAGCTAGATTGCCCTGGGTGAACGCGTCAATCGAATAGGCCTGGCTGTCGTTCCATGAATAAGTCTGTTTACGCGGATTGGCGAAATCCGTGTAGTACTGCAGGGCGAGTTCTCCTACTTTTTGGCCCCCAACCGACGCGTCAAATGTCGCGGACAAATTATCGGACGAGGTCATCTGCACACCGCTTTGAATCATCATGTCCATTAAAATATCTGTCGAGCGGTTGATATTGCGGGCAGTGCCAAGCGCGATGCCGGGTTGAGATATATTTCCTTGTACATCAATGCGCGTCAGTGCGGACACATCGGCATTCACCTCGTCCCAAGTCTGCGGCGGACGCGTCAGTGCCGCGTTATTGAAAAAGTCTCTATTGTAGTAAAGGGCAAGCGTATCAATATAGAGCGGCACGGCGTATATTTGGCTTTGATAGGTCAGGTCTTGAGCGGCCACGTCCACGAATTGGCTTTGATAAGTTTGCATGGTAAAAAGTGGCTGGCTCAATCCCGGTATCGATGCCGGCACAGGCGTGAGTAAATTGCCATGCTTGGGCAACCAGGTATTATGAATCATAAAAATATCAGGCCCCGTGCCTGCGGCAAGGGCGTTAATGAGGTCCTGCTCATAGGTATCGTAGCTGAACATCTGATACTTCACCGTAATCTCTGGATGGAGAGTTTTAAAATTCTTGATAACTTGGTCAAAGGCGGTATGGTCATCATAGACGCCCCAAAAGGTAACGGTGCTGTTTTGTGTCTTGCCCACTCCTCCGATATTTCGCAACACCAAAATAAACGTCACGAAAACCGCGACTGAAATGATACCAATGAGGATAAAAAGGATTTTCTTATTTCCCATTATTTCTTAAACATAAAACCGTAATGAAACTGTCCGGCATCAAACGGTTGGGCGCCACTGAATCCTGCCTGAACACAGAGGGCCTGCATCTGGCTCTCATCAGTCCGCAGTTCGTCCGGCGGCCCTAGACCTTTTACGCCCTTCTTCCAATCAGCCAAAATCAATTTCCCTGCAGGCTTAAGAACACGCTTTGCTTCCGCCAAAATCTCTTGCTTCTTCGTCGACTGAAAAAGAATATTAATAACCACAACAACATCTTGTGAGGCATCGGGCAGACCTGAACTACCGAGCACTTCTAGATTAGCGCGGACGGTATCGATGTTTTCCAAACCGGCAGCTTTGGCGCGCGAACGGATGCTATCGAGTTTGTCTTCCATCACGTCCAGAGCCGTGACTTTGCCATCCTTACCTACTTTTTGGGCCAAGATGACACCGATATGGCCCGTGCCACAGCCAAAGTCCGCGATGCGCATACCTTCGGCAATGCCAAACTGCCCGACGACAGCGTCGGGATCCATAAAACCCTGCGATGAAATACTCTCTGCCACGCTATAATTTTACCACAAACCTATTGAGCTATTATCCACTTCCCCTGCGCGTCCTGCTTAATGCGCATGCCATTGCCCGTGCTGGCACCAGAATTAGAAAAATCAAAGAGTGAACGATTCTGCTCGATAACCGTGTTGGCCTTTATGACGGCGGCGGTCTTGGCGGTATCAGTCTTTAATCCCGACCAGGTGTAATTAAGCTCGGTCAGCGCGTCCGCGCGGGCCACACTCCGATGCCACTCGGTAAATGCTGTAACCGAACCCAATGTAACCAACGCTGTAATAATAATGATTCTAAGATTTCGATTCATCTATATCATTGTATGCTAAAAATTGATGCGGAGTATCAACAGCCAGGCGATAGCGAAGCCGACGAGAGCAAAGAGCACGCTGGCGATGAGCCACCAATGGGCACGGGACTTTGAAACCAGCACGAATTTATTTTCAAAGTTTTTCATGAATCGATTCACGTCCTGATCGATGGCCTTGGGGTCGTCGCTCCCGGAAAGGACAAGATTTCTGTCGCCCATGAATTTAAGCATGTCCGACCGGCTGATGATGCCGACCAGGCGCTTGGTACTGTCGACGATGGGAATGGGATTTACTTTATGGTGCTGGGTAAATGTATCGACGACTTTGAGAATATCGTCCTCCGGCGTGAGCGTGAGCGGATCAGAGTTCATGACATCTTTTACTTTCATGGTGATGACTTTTTTTAATTCATCTTTCAGCATGTCCGTGTTTTTCTGATCCAACCCGCCAAAGAGTTTAATGAGGGTTGGGATATGAATGGCCGAGCCCTTGGTGACCATATCGTACTCGGTGATAATGCCCACGACCATATCATTAATCACCACTGGCAAACCGTTAAAGCCGTGCTTTAACAAAATATTTACCGCCTCGATGAGCGGAGACTCGGGAGCGACCGAGATTACATTTTTTGTCATCATGTCCCCTGTCGTACGCATAGTGTACTCAGTATAACAGATTTTACGCGACGATGACGGAAGCGAGTTTGTCGGCGGTATCCAGGCGCATCACACGTACGCCCTGGGTAGCGCGGCCGATGATAGAAATGCTGGCGATGGAAGTTTTAATGACTTGGCCTTTGCGTGAAACCGCGATGAGTTCTTTGTTTTCTTCGGAGGTGACGTGCGCGGAGACCAAGTTGCCCGTCTTGGAGGTAATCTTGGCCGTCATAATCCCATGGCCGCCACGATGTTGGACTTTATATTGATTGAGTTGGGTGCGCTTACCATAGCCGTTTTCCATCAGCGCCAAAAGGAACAGTCCTTTTTCCGCACCTGATGGGATGACGTCGGCTCCGACGACACGAGCGTTCTTTTCTAAACGGACGCCAATCACCCCACCGGCACCGCGACCCATGGGTCGGACATCTTTTTCTTTAAACCGTATGGCGTTGCCATCACTAGTCGTCATCACGATTTGGTCATCGCCGGACGTACCGAGCACCCAGCCCAGACGGTCATCGCCCTTGAGCTTGATCGCGACCATGCCGTTACTGCGGACTTTCGCAAACGCATCCATGTCTACTTTTTTAATCACGCCATGGTCGGTAGCCATGAACAAATACATGCGCTTTGAGTCTTTCGGTATCGGCACGACGGCCGTGATTTGATCAGTAGGCGTGACTTGCAGGAAATTCACAATGGCCTTGCCCTTTGACTGGCGGGATGACTCCGGTACTTCGTAGCCCTTGGTCTGGAAAACTTTGCCCGAATTGGTAAAGAATAAAATGCTATCGTGCGTGTTGGCGAGGAAGAAATGTGACACAATATCTTCATCTTTGGTGGCCATACCGATGAGACCCTTACCGCCGCGCTTTTGGGCTTTAAGCAAATCCGGCGCCATCCGCTTAATATACCCGTCGTGGGTAATCATAAACAAGGAGTTTTCTTCGGGGATGAGTTCTTCTTCGCCTATCTCGCGCAAAGCTGATTTCACGACTTTCGTGCGACGCTCGTCGCCGTATTGCGTGCGAAGCTCAATGAATTCGGATTTGACGACGCCGAGGATTTTTTTAGGACTGCGAAGGAGGTCTTCAAGGTACGCGATAAGCGCGAGTTTCTCGTCCAGCTCATCCTGAAGTTTTTTGCGTTCCAGGCCGACGAGCGCCGAGAGCCGCATTTCCAAAATAGCCGAGGCTTGTTTGTCGGAAAACTTAAATTTCTTTATTAAATTCGCGGCCGCTTCCTCGCGGTTGGGCGCCGCACGGATGATTTTAATAACCTCGTCGATATGGTCGAGCGCTTTTTTGAGACCTTCCAGGATATGGGCCCGATCTTTGGCTTTTTGAAGCTCGTAGCGACTGCGGCGGGTGATGACTTCTTTGCGATGCTGGATAAATTTCTCAAGCATCGGTTTCAATCCTAAGACTTGCGGCTGGATGCCGTCCACTAGGGCGAGCATGTTGAAGTGAAAAGCTTTTTGAAGTTCTGTATATTTATACAACTGATTCAACACTTTGCGTGGAAACGCGTCTTGCTTTAAATCGATGGCGATGCGCATGCCATCCTTATCTGACTCGTCGCGGATATCGCGGATGCCGTCTATTTTCTTTTCTTTGCCGAGTACGAGCTCGGCGATGTGCTTGATGAGTTCGGATTTATTTACTTGGTAGGGGATCTCGGTCACGATAATTTGAAAACCTTTTTTGGCGCTCTCGACAATTTCGGCCACGCCGCGCATGACAATCGGTCCCCTGCCCGTGGCATAGGCGGTGGTGATGTCATGCTCGTTATAAATGGTGCCGCCGGTCGGAAAGTCCGGCCCTTTCACGAATTGCATTAAATCTTTGACGTCAGCATCTTCGTTGTCGATAAGGTGCGCCATTGCATCGAGCACTTCGGTCAGATTGTGGGGCGGAATATTGGTCGCCATACCGACCGCAATACCCATGGCACCGTTGATGAGCAAGTTCGGAATGCGAGTAGGCAAAACCGCCGGCTCCTGGTGGGAGCCGTCGTAGTTATCACGGAAATTAACAGTGTCTTTATCAATGTCCGCCAGCAATGGGTCGGATATGCCAGCTAGCCGAGCTTCGGTATAGCGCATTGCCGCCGGTGAGTCACCGTCAACTGAACCAAAGTTCCCTTGGCCGTCTACGAGCGGATAACGCAGAGAAAAATCCTGCGCCATGCGCGCGAGCGAGTCATAGATGGCAGAGTCGCCATGCGGATGGTAGTTACCCATGGCGTGACCGACGACCTTGGCGGATTTTTGATATTTCGCGGTCGGACGCAAACCCATCTCTTGCATGGAGTACAAAATGCGCCGGTGCACGGGCTTTAAACCATCGCGGACGTCCGGCAACGCACGATCGATAATCGTGCTCATCGCGTACTCTAAGTACGACTGCTGGACTTCCTCGGTGATTTCTCTGTTTCGTACGCCGTTTGGATTTTGGATTTTTTCAGCCATGGTCTATTTGTTGTTTGAAACTGGCAATGGATATACCGGTCCCGGAGGCTGTTGCTGCACATCGCTCTGCGTCTGCACCTGGGCCGAACCACCAAACAAACTGGCAATCTGCGCCTTCATACTCGCAAATGCCGTGCTGATTTGGCTAAACAAAGATTGGGAACTGTCTGCTGTCGGTGCTGCAGCGACGCTTTGGTCCTGCACTTGGCCCGGATTGAGCAACGCATACGTCGTATTTTGAAACGAATGAAACCAAAATCCCAGCACAATAGAAGCCACAACCACTGTGCATCCTAACGCCACCAAGTGGCGGATGTGTTCGGGCTTGCTATGTACGTGGTGTATGATGTTCTTCATTATATATTGAATACCACTAACTTCATTTCCTCGGCTGGCAATAATTTTTTGCTGATTTTGTATTTGTCTACCTTCTCGGCATCCAGGCCCAATTCTTTTACAAATTTTTCGACGCCGTCGACGGGTATTCCCAACCCAGGCACTTTGTAGTGCATGGGGATAATTACTTTGGGCTCAATTTGGCCGATGACTTCGACTGCCGTCTTGGCATCAATAGTATACATGCCACCGACAGGTATCATCAAAATATCAATATCGCCGATGGCTTCTACCTGCGCGTCGGTCAGGACGTGGCCCAAATCGCCCAAGTGCGCGATGGTCATTTCCTCGGCCTTGTATACATATATAGTGTTGGGTCCGCGCTCGGTGCCTTCTTTGGCGTCATGAAACGAAGCGATGCCGCGTATCGCAATACCCTGTTTTTCATATTCACCAGGATTTTGGATGATGAACGCCTCTGGATTAGCATCATCGATGGCGTTGTGGTCGCGGTGCTGGTGGCTGACCGTGATGACGTCGTCCTTAATGCGGGCAGGCCTCAACCCGATTTCCTTGGCAAACGGGTCAATCAAAATGCTCCCCTCTTTGGCCTCAATGCGGAAGCAGGATTGTCCATACCACGAGATATTCATTACCCTAATTGTATCAATTTTTAGATGTAAAATCAATGGCCGAATAGCTTTGTCATTCCATCAGTCGCCCATTCATTTTTTCGTAAACTGCCAAAAATGAACGGGCGTCCTTCGGAACTGGCATAGCCCACCATCACACACGCGCACCGAAGCGTCACGGGCCTGTTGGTGGTGGTAAACGAAAGCTATTCGGCCTTAATCTTTTGCAAAAGAAAAGCGCCGCGATATTCTGCGGCGCCCGTTCAGGTCATCAGCCTTTTGTCCTACACTACGGACGAGTGGCTTAACACTCTTTTACGTCAGTTACCTAATGAGACTGACGGATCATCAAACGTTCTGGTGAATCTGAACGTTTTGCCGGACCCACGAAGCATTCATCTTCTGAATGCGCTCTATCATTTTCGAGGCCCGGTCCGGAGACTGCGCCCGGTGCACCTTCATGCACGGAAGCAGATTCGGGGTACGCATCCTGCATTCCTCGACCATCGCCAGAGCCTCATCTTCGGTAAGTGGGCCCTCGAGCTCGACAGGGATTCTGCCAAATGCGAAGAGAACAACAAAGTTCTTTACCATCTTTTGCATTATATCACATAATGATACTAAAAGTCAATAGTGCAATTTTAAAGCTTTTATTGTATACTCATACCACTTGAAATCAACCCATTAACACGAGAGATTCTGACGGCCGCACGTGCCCAAACGGCGGTTCCCGGAATGTCCCGTATCAATATAGTGGAACTCAATTCAAGCGAAGTGAAATCAATGAAAGACCTTCTATTAAAGGAAGAGTTCTTTTTGCCCAAGCCGGAAAACATCGTCACCGGCACCGTCATCGCCGTGTCCAAAGCCAACGTCATCGTCGACCTTGGTTCGATTGGTATAGGTATCGTGTACCCGGGCGAATTCTATGATAACCCGGACCGCATGAAGACGCTCCGCCCAGGCGATACGGTCTCGGCCATGCTCATCGAATTGGAAAACGAAGAAGGCTACCGCGAATTGTCTTTGAAATCCGCCCAGACCACCACCGCGTGGCAGGACATCAAAGAACACAAAGACAACAGTGTCGTATTGTCCGTGCCGGTCATCAACATCAACAAGGGAGGATTAATCGTCGAGGTCAATGGCATCCAAGGTTTCCTTCCCCTCTCGCAATTGTCAGGCGAACATTATCCCAAAGTGGATGGCGGCGACACGACCAAAATCGTCCAGGCTCTGCAAAAATTCAAAGGCCAGTCATTCAGCGTCAAAATTTTGGATTTCAACGAGCAGGAAAACAAACTCATCGTCTCCGAGCGTGCCATCGCGGAAGAAGCCAGCAAAGAAGAACTCTCTAAGCTTACCGTTGGACAAATTATTGAGGGCACAATTACCGAAGTCACCGACTTTGGCGCGTTCGTAAAATTATCCGACACGCTCGACGGGTTGATTCATTCATCTGAAATTGATTGGAAGTTCATCGAGAATCCACGCGATATGCTCCACCCCGGCGACACCGTATCGGCCAAAGTCATCAGTCTCGACGGTGGCCGCGTCTCGCTCTCATTGAAAGCATTAAAAGACGACCCATGGCTGACCATCGATACCCTCTACCAAGTCGGCCAAAAGGTTCGTGGTAAAGTTTCAAAAATACGTAATTCAGGTGCCTTCGTGGAGCTTTCCGGCGATATTGTCGGTTTCATCCCCGCCACCGAGCTCGGCACCCAAGCCCCGCAGGAAGCGCTCGTCGCAGGGCAAGAATACGACATGGCCATCATCTATATCGATGCGAAAGATCACAAGCTCGCCCTCACTCTCGACAAAGCCCCTGTTTCCTAGTATAATCTGACCACATGCGTCAATTCATCCGCTACTTCACTATCATTTTTGTCGTCCTCCTCGCCGCCAGCGGTCTGGTCGCGCTCTTTAGTTCTTCGTCGACGACTTCCACCCCAGCCGGACTGTCTGATGTCGTCGCTAAAATTAACGCTGGCCAAGTCAAAGAAATCGACGTCCAGAATGATGACCTGAAAATAATTCTGGCCGACGGTTCGCAGTTGGCGACCAAAAAAGAAACTTCGATTTCCGCTTTTGAGACCCTGCTCAATCTCGGCGCCGACAAAACAAAACTTTCCGCAGTTAAGACGGTCGTAAAAGAAGATTCGGCCTGGAGCACGGTGCTCGCCGGTCTTGGCAGTATACTTTTGCCGGTTCTTTTAATAGGAGCTATTTTTTGGTTCATGTTCCGCAAAGCCCAGCAAGGCTCGGGTCAGGCGTTTACCTTCGGCCGCTCTAAAGCAAAGCTCGCCGGTCCCAACAGCCGCAAGGCCATTACGTTCGCTGATGTCGCGGGTCTGCTTGAAGCAAAGCAAGAAATTTCCGAGGTGGTGGAATTTTTGCGCGACCCGGCAAAGTTTCAAAAATTAGGCGCGCGTATTCCCCGTGGTGTATTACTCGTCGGCTCACCCGGCACAGGCAAGACCTTGCTGGCCCGCGCTGTGGCCAATGAAGCGAAAGTCCCCTTCTACTTCGTCTCCGGTTCGGAGTTCGTAGAAATGTTCGTCGGCGTCGGCGCCAACCGCGTCCGCGACACGTTTGAGCTCGCCAAAAAGACTTCCCCGGCCATCATCTTCATCGATGAAATCGACGCTGTCGGGCGGCATCGCGGCGCGGGCCTCGGTGGTGGGCATGATGAACGCGAGCAGACGCTCAACCAAATTCTCGTCGAGATGGATGGCTTTGATTCCAATGATGCCGTCATTGTCATGGCCGCTACGAACCGTCCTGACATTCTCGACCCGGCACTCCTCCGACCAGGCCGCTTCGACCGCCGTGTGGTCCTGGACCAACCATCATTGAAAGACCGCGAGGCAATCCTCCACATCCATGCCCTGGACAAACCGCTGGCTAAAAACGTAAACCTCAAAACCGTCGCTGAACGCACGGTCGGATTCTCCGGTGCTGACCTGGCCAACCTCCTGAACGAAGCTGCCATCCTCGCCGCGCGCGCCGATCAAAAAGAAATCCTGCAGGACAACATCCTGACCGCGATTGAAAAAGTCATCCTCGGCCCCGAACGCCGCAGTCACGTCATGTCAAAGAAAGAAAAAGAGATTACCGCCTACCACGAAGCCGGCCATGCCTTGGTCGCCTCTGCCCTGCCCAACTCCGACCCTGTCCACAAAGTATCCATTGTCTCCCGCGGCATGGCCGGCGGTTTCACCATGAAAGTCGCCAGCGAAGACAAGTACCTCAAATCCCGTCCCGAATTTGAATCCGAACTCGCCGTCCTACTGGCCGGCTACGCCGCCGAAAAATTAGTCTTTAAAGAAACCACCACCGGCGCATCCAACGACCTGAAAGTCGCCTCGGACCTCGCGCGACGCATGGTTACCCAGTACGGCATGTCCGACACGCTCGGCCCGATTACCTTTGGTGAAAAAGAAGAATTGGTATTTCTGGGTAAAGAGCTTTCTCATCACCAGAACTATTCCGAAACCATCGCGTTTCAGATAGATAAAGAAATAAAAAAACTGATATTGAAAGGTCTTGGCGCCGCCAAAAACATTCTCTCCGAACGCATAGACAAGCTTCAGCTCATCGCCAAAGAACTCATCAAAAAAGAAACGCTCGAGCAAAAGGAATTCTACGCATTAGTACGATAGTTGTATAATACTCTAAAGCGCCCGTAGCTCAGTGGTAGAGCGCGTCACTTATAATGACGAGGTCCTTGGATCGTTCCCAAGCGGGCGCACCATGCGCGGTTAGCTCAGTTGGTTAGAGCGACTCGTTTACACCGAGTAGGTCGTAGGTTCGAATCCTACACCGCGCACACATGAAAGTCTCTATCGCATACGAAGACGCGAACCTCATGGTCCTCAATAAGCCCACGGGTCTCATTGTTCACCAAAAAAACGAGACGGATAATCAATTAAGTTTGGTGGATTGGGTACTTGCCCACTACCCCGCCTTGGCCGATGTCGGTGAGCCGTTCATCGCCTCGGGCTTTAAATGCCCGCGCGCAGGCATCGTGCACCGCTTAGACAAAGAAACCTCGGGTTTAATTTTGGTCGCCAAAACCAACGAAACATTTTCTTTTTTAAAAAAACAATTCCAGGGCCACACCATCAAGAAATCATACTATGCGCTCATATACGGCCGCCCCAAAGAAGGCCATGGCACCATCGATGCGCCCATGGGGCGCATCGGCCTGAAGCGCACCATCCGCCAAGACGGTGAAAAATTAAAAGATCAAAAAGAAGCTGTCACCGACTGGGCCATCAGTAAGTCTTTTACTGATTATACTTTGCTCGATGTTTCTCCTCGTACCGGCCGGACGCACCAAATCCGCGTGCACTTAAAAAGCATCAACTGCCCCATTGCCGGCGACTCGGTATATGCCCCAAAGGGCTGGCAAAAGCCTACTGGCCTGACACGACTCTTTCTCCACGCCTACAAGCTCTCATTCACCACTCCGGACGGCAAATCTCTAACCGTAGAGTGCGACCTACCTGACGATTTACAAAAGGTTCTCTCCATGCTACAATAAACAGGCATTATGAATCCTATATCCCAACTCCAAACAAACCTCGGTTTGAAAGACAAATTCGAAGGCGTCCGCCCGGGCTGGACGGTGCGCGTCAACCAAAAGATTAAAGAAGGCGAAAAGACCCGCGTCCAAGCCTTTGAAGGTATGGTTATCGGCCGCAAGCACGGCAGTGAAGCCGGCGGCACGATTACTATACGTAAAGTGACCGACAACATCGGCGTTGAGAAAGTTTTCCCGATATACCTGCCTTCCATTGAAAGCGTAAAGGTCATGAAGCGCACCACCGTCCGCCGCGCCAAGCTCTACTACCTCCGTGAGAAATCTTCCAAAGAAATCCGCAAAAAGATTCGCGCCGACAAGCCGGAAACAATTGCAAAAGCCTCCGAAGAAACAGCTGTCTAACCTCAATCAAAAAGCTCCGCGTACACGGAGCTTTTTGATTACTATGTGCGCGGTATAGGACTCGAACCTATAACATCGTCAACGTCAATGACGCGCTCTACCAATTGAGCTAACCGCGCATGTATAACCGGGTGCGGACGGTGGGATTTGAACCCACATGGGGTTGCCCCCGTTACCACCTCAAGGTAGTGCGTCTGCCAATTTCGCCACGTCCGCATATATTTTTAAACCCGTGTGCCGCGGGTCGGAATCGAACCGACGACCACTTCTTCTTCAGAGAAATGCTCTACCACTGAGCTACCGCGGCATCGTTCAGTTATAGTAGCATTTTCTGTGGCGTTTTTCAATTGTTATCCCCTTTTGTGCCCACTTACCCACTTATTATCTTTTCGGTCCGAACTCGTGTAGTATACTAAAGCTATACATTATAGACCTGTTCGATTATTTACCCACAAAATGAGAAAAGACAAAGTAAAAGCATACGAATTACGGCGCAAAGAAAAAAGCTATTCGGAAATAAGCCGGACTCTTAAGATTGCCAAAAGTACCCTCGCCGGCTGGTTCAAAGACGAAGAATGGTCCCAGAGCATACGAGATAAATTGGGCACGCTTCAATCGCTCGCCTATCCCAAAAAGTTAGCCGCTATCCGAAAAGCAAATAAGGAACGCTGGGCCAAAACCCACCAAAATTACAGGGACGCCGGAGAAAAGAAATTTGAATCGCTCAAAGACAATCCTCTTTTTTTAGCAGGCATTATGCTCTACTGGGGCGAAGGCGAAAAGTCCCCCAAAATGAGTCGGGTAAAGCTGGCCAACACCGACCCGGCCATGATTCGATTGTTTTATTTGTTCCTCAAGGATGCCCTCAAAGTTCCCGCTGATCGGATATTCATTTGGCTCCTCCTCTACCCCGACCTCAACGACGACATGCAAAAGAGATTCTGGAGTAAGGCCACAGGAGTTCCGCTCTCCCAATTTAAGGGTTCTATTTATATCAAAGGACGCCATCCAACCAAACGTCTTTCATATGGCGTGTGCAACATATACGTACAGGGCCGAGAGCTCAAAGAGAAAATCCTCACATGGATTATCCTCTACCAAAAACTTCTTGCCTAAGAGTCTTTTTTAGGCTATGATACAGGCACAATTTGCGGGTATCGTATAATGGTATTACATGTGGTTGCCAATCACATGACGCGGGTTCGATTCCCGCTACCCGCTCATGTTGTTCGGTATTTTTTCAAAAATCACCCAGCGCGACGCACTCAACAAGAGGCTCGTAAACGAAGAATCGGTATCGATTTATATTCTTTTCCCTATTGCAGTGGCGTTTTTAATTACCTTCGCCGGTGCCCGCCTCATCAGCCATCTCGCGCCAAACTTCTTCCTGCACATCATCCCCGGTCTCCATATCCATCACTACTCCTATGGCTTCCTCGTATTGGCCGCGTCAGGGTATCTGGCTCTCGTTAACAACCATCCTCACGATACCTACCTCATCTCCCTTCTCCATGGCTTTGGCCTCGGTCTGGCGTTTGATGAATTTGGTATTTGGCTCCGACTATCTGATTCCAGCCCCGCTCGTTTTAGCTACGACGGGATTGCCATCCTTATTGGCCTATTTTTCTTGATTATTTCGGCCGAAGCGGGGGTTAAGGCATGGAATAAGCATGTACTTAAAAAAGAGCCCAGAAAGCGTCGGTTTTAGGCTAAAATGAGGGCCATAAAAGACCCCTTAACACCCCATTGACTTTTAGGGGCTGTTCTGATAGAATACAGGTACAATCTGGAGAGGTAACGTAGCACAGTAATCGGCTCAGTAGGCCGTTTTTTGTTTCCAAGAAACGGCTGCGAAACGTCCCTGTCCATTGTCCATATATGAATATCATTCGAAATCTAACCGGCGTCTTGATTGCTCTTGCAATCATTAACACTGGTATCGTCGTCCAGGCTCATGCTGATGATGCTACATGGTCTTTGGATTCTTTCTATCAGACCATCGGTAACATCCCCATGTCTGCTGACGACCTGTCTGCTCAGACCGCGGTCACTGCCCAAGCCAACGTGCCGGTCGTGAAAGCCAAGGCTAAGGGGCCTAGCAAGACGATGGCCGTAATGGCGACTGCCTACTCCTCGTCTGTCGACGAGACTGACAGTTCGCCGTTCATCACCGCCCAAGGTACGTACGTCCGCGATGGTATTATCGCCGCGAACTTCCTTCCGTTTGGTACGGCCATTAAAATCCCTGCTATCTATGGTGACAAGATTTTCTTGGTTGAGGATCGCATGAACCAACGCTATACAAATCGTATCGACTTGTGGTTCCCTTCAAAGCAAGCCGCTTATCAGTTCGGCATCAAGAAAGTTGTCATCGAAATCGTCTCGTAATACAAACATAAAACCCGCGCGTCGCGCGGGTTTTATGTTTGTGAAAAGCTTAATTTGATGGTATGATAATCAGGTTTTAATGCGCCCGTAGCTCAGTTGGTAGAGCAGCTCCCTCTTAAGGAGATTGTCGTTGGTTCGACTCCAACCGGGCGCACACTTCGATGTATTATCTTTATATTTTGAAGTGCACTGACGATTCATTGTATACCGGTATCACAACCGATATACAAAAACGTTTTCAGAAGCATTTGTCCGGCAAGGGTGCCAAATACACCCGAAGTCACCGGCCCCGCAAGGTGGTCTACGCAGAAACTTTTAGGACAAAATCGCGGGCGGCCAAACGTGAATACGAGATAAAAAGTTGGCCGCGAGACAAGAAGTTAGCGTTAATTAAAAACATGCGCCTGTAGCTCAACGGATAGAGCAGCAGCCTTCGAAGCTGTTGGTGGGGGTTCGATTCCCTCCAGGCGCACAAATTACTTATATCTCTTCGTTAAGTCGGCAATTACTTTCTTGAGAGTTTTTAGAACGTAATCAATGTTGGGTTTGGTCGTATTGCGGCCGAGGGAGAAACGCAGGGCACCGTTGAGATGTGTAGCTGGCACGCCGATGGCTTTGAGGACATGCGACGGTTCAATGCTGTGGCTGGTACAGGCCGAGCCGGAGCCGGCGGAGATGCCATATTTGTCGAGCTCTAGAAGTAACGTCTCGCTGGTCAGACCGGCGACGGCGAGGCTGATGTTGTGGGGTAGGCGATTGGCGCCGACGGGGCCGTTTATGATGACCCCCGACAATTGCTGAAACTTGGCAATCGCATAGTCGCGCAAGGCGGAAATCTTTTTTGATTCAGACGGCTTGATGAGCGAAATAGCCTTGGCCAGGCCCACAATATTTTGGACGTTTTCAGTACCGGCTTTCAGGCCATGCTCTTGACCAGCCCCCGCGATGAGTGAACGAATCGCCGTGCCACGGCGGACGTATAATCCCCCGACGCCGTGCGGGCCGTATATTTTACAGCCATCGAAACTTAGCAAATCAACGCCGAGATGCTGGACATTCATATCCAGAAAGAGTGTCGCCTGACAAGCGTCGACATGGAACAATATTTTAGTTCTATGTTTTTTGTTAAAAGCGGCGATGAGTTTACCGATGGCACGAATGGGCTGGATAGTGCCGATTTCATTGTTGGCGTACATGACGGAGACCATGCGGCAATCAGGCGTGAGGAGTTTTTCAAAAGCAGCCAGATCAACCAGACCAGTGCGGTCGACAGGAATGTGTTTAATAGTGAGGGGCAAACGCGCGAACGGCTCGGAAACTGAACGATGCTCGATGGCGGTAGTGATGATACTGCCGGAGGTGATATCCGAAAGCGTGCCCAAGATGGCGAGGTTATTTGACTCACTACCGGAGCTCGTGAATACGAGCTCGTCGGCGCGTGCACCCAAAAATCCCGCAACGCTCGTGCGGGCCTTTTGAATCGCCGTCCGCGCAGCGCGGCCGGCGTTATTGTATGACGACGGGTTAGCATAGAGCCCAGCCGCCTGCGTCATGGCCCGCCACACACGCGTATCGATAGGCGTGGCGGCAGCGTTGTCGAGATAGATATGTTTAGGCATAAAAATAGCTAGCGATTGCTAGCGGGATATACTATACCACGGAAACACGCCTTAACGATAGCGGGCCTTGGGCCAAAAGATGAGCGAGAGTAGCGCCCCAATCAGGGCGATGTCGCGGACGATAATTTCATTGAATCCCTGGAAGAACGGGATGATGAGCAGAAATAAGACCGATAGGGAGGCGAAAAACCCGATGTATATATTTGCCAACAGACTGATGCCCGTCAAAAGCTCAAATAGACCGATGGCGTAGACGATAGTGTTTGGACCAACATGGGCTAAGCCCGCCAAATGAATAACGGAGGCAGGCACCCATGCGTTCAACCAATAGCTCGGATGGAAGAACTTATCAATCCCGAACCAAAGAAAAACAAACGCGAGACTGACACGCAAACACAGATTAGAATATTTGAGAGATTGCCACATCGCATCTCTATTGTACTACGAGACGCAGGTACGCTCCAAATACTGGAGTGTTTTTTCGGTCAAGAGACGTGATTCAAGGTTGCGGCGGAGGGCATCAACATCAAGGTTCTCTGGGATAGCGCCGTTCTGATTTGTTACTGCGGACTGAACGAGCGATTCCAGAGCGGCGTTGACCTCGTCGGGAGCAACCTGGATGTCTTGTTCGCGGGCCAGGGCGTGCAATACCAACGACATCGCCACCTGGCGCTTGGCGTCGGCTTTCCAGTCTTTGCGCAGTTCGTCTTGAGTCTTGCCAATCTTAACCAAGTACAAACTCAACTCCATGTCGTGCTTATGCAAATCCTGGTCAAAATTTTCAATCATCTGGTCGAGCTGGTTGTTGATCATCTGGTCGGAAATATCGCACTTGGCCCCTTCGATAAGTTTGTCGATGGCCGCCAGGCGCGCCCGCTGGCTTTCTTTTTCTTGTTTTTCTTGGAGGAGGCCGTCTTTCACGCTCAAAATCAATTGGTCGATATTATTAAACTTACCCAGCTTTTGGGCGAATGCGTCATCAAGCGCGGGTAGGGTTACGGCCTGCACTTTTTGTATTTCGACATGCATGTCGAGTTTTTTGCCGGCGATGGACTTATTGGCAAAGTCGGCCGGCGCGGTCACGGAAAAATCTTTGATGTCGCCTTTCTTCATGCCAATGAGTTGGTCTTCAAACCCGGGGATAAAATTATTTTTGCCAATCGTGAGGGGATGGTTTTTACTGATACCGCCGTCGATAATCTGGCCCGCGTCGCGGACTTCAAAGTCAATCTCAACGCGGTCCCCCGCCATGGCGGGGCGGTCCGCGTCCGTCACATCCGCGCGGGACGCGCGGATGGATTCCAACGCGTCATCAATCTCTTTTGGTTCGACAGAAACTTTTTTCCGCTCAATTTTAATCGTACCCAGGACCGGCAGCGCCACAGTCGGAAATAAGCGAAGATTGACCGTAAAAATGAGTTTATCGGGAGAGTTTTCTTTAATGGCAAGTCCCGACGCTTCAAGCACATCAAGCTTTTGATCGGCCAATATCTGGCCGAGACTCCTTTGCATAGCCGTCTGGAGAGCGGCTTCGCGAATGGCCGATTCGCCGATATGTTTACGGATGGCATCGCGTGGCGCTTTGCCCTTACGAAAACCGTCAATACTTACATCGTCACCCAAAGAGCTCTCTGTCTCGCGGACATAGCGCTCGAGGTCCTCTTTGTTGAGTTCAACCGTCAGCTCCCGATTTTGCGAGTCTTTTTCTTTAATAGTAAACGTCATGGATTAAACAGCTGGTGTTTCTTCAGTCGCCAGAGCGGCAGCTTTTGCCTCGGCTTCGGCTTGTTCAAACTCTAAGTTTTCTTTTGGCGAACGCACGTCAATCTTCCAGCCCGTCAGCTTAGCCGCCAAACGGACATTTTGGCCTTTTTTGCCGATGGCCAGCGAGAACTGGTCATCAGAAACCTCAACCAACGCGTGTTTGCGCTCTTCGTCGAGTAATTTTACACTCAGAACTTTAGCCGGAGAAAACGCATGGCCGATAAACTCCTTGGCTGAATCGTTCCACTGGATGATGTCGATTTTTTCGCCGGAAAGTTCATTGATGACAGTCTGGACACGGACGCCCTTTTGACCCACCAATGAGCCAATCGGATCGATACTGTCTTCTTTGGACGCGACGGCAATCTTGGTGCGCGAACCCGGCTCGCGGGCGATGGCTTTGACTTCAACACTGCCCGAATCAATTTCCGGCACTTCTACACGGAAGAGCCCGAGGACGAGCTTGGGATGGGCACGGGAGAGAATGACCGCCGGTCCACGCGATGTCTCCTCGGCTTTAAGGATCATAAACCGATAGCGCTGGCCGAGGCGATAGTTGTCCGTGTACATCTGCTCGGCCGGTGGCAAGAGGCCGTTGGTTTTACCAAGGTCAATGAACACCAGCGAGCCCTCGCGGCGCTGGACCGTGCCACTGATGATTTCCCCCTCGCGACCCTTGAACTCGGAGAATATAGCCCCACGCTCTGCCTCACGCAAACGCTGGATGACCACCTGCTTGGCAGTCTGCGCGGCAATGCGGCCAAAGTCAGTTTTTGGTTCAAGCTTGGTCACGACTTCGTCTCCCACGACAGCCTTTTTATTTTTCGCCTTGGCATCTTCCAAGAGAATATGCTTTTCAGAGTTGAACTTAATCTTCATCTCCCCTGCCTGCTCGGGCATAGGCTCTTCCCCGCGCCGTGGTCGGCGCGTGTTTTCCATGTCTTGAAAGTCAGGCTTTTCTTCGATGAGTTTGGATGGCAATTCGCCGGTGATGTTGCCCTCGTCGTCCACGCCCTCCACGACGTAGTGAATTTGGGTAATATCTACTTTACCCGTCTCGCTATCAAGCTTGGCTCGAATGACCTGGCCCTTTTTGCCGTACTCGCGCTTGTACGCCGCGGCGATGGCCGCCTCGATGGTCTCAAAGACACTCTCTTCCGAGATGCCTTTTTCCTCCGCTATTTGTTTGATGGCCGACGCGAACTGTTTTGTATCTAACATAGCTCTGTGGTTATTGGGTTAATTAAGGAGAAAGGCCCGCGACGCGGACCTTAATCAAGTACCTACATATTACCAAAAAATAAATCGGGGGTCAAATGGGAACCTTATCCACAAAAAATCATTTACAAACAGGTGGCGTTCGTTAGATTAGGGCATCAGGTGATATAATTATATTAGGAATGGCTAACCAACAGAGCAAAACAGAGCAAAAAGAGGCGGAGCTGGAGAAAAAGCTGGCTCAAATCCAGTCGCACGGCAAGGAAGATGAATATAAAGCACTGGCTCAAAAACTTGGCCTGCCTTTTTCGACATTTTCTTCGGTGCCGATAGACGCAAATGCCTTGGTTTTGGTTCCTGAAGAAACCGCCCGTGCCGGCCAGTTCGCCGTCATCCTTCGAAACGGTAGCGAGCTGACCGTCGCCACCGTTAACCCCGAAAATGCCTCTGCTAAAGAAGCGTGGGAGTCTCTGACCCACCGCGGCTTTAAACTTACCCTCATCATCACCAGTCCGGCCGCGTTGGAGTATGTGTTCAAACGCTACAACAACATCAAGGGCCAGGAGATGTTTGAAGTTGGTTCATTGGAAATTAGCGAAGAAGAACTTAACGCCCTCCAGGCGCAGATCAAAACCGTCGCTGATTTGAAAAACCAGGTCTCCGCCGTCTCCGCCACCAAATTGCTGGAAATCCTGCTGGCCGGCGCGCTCAAAACCCACGCCTCGGATATCCACTTTGAGCCCGGCACGGATGCCACGCGCCTGCGGTATCGGCTGGATGGTGTGCTCGAAGACGTAACCACTGTCGACACGGGCTCATACGAAAAAGTTTTAAATCGCATCAAGGTTTTGTCGCGCTTAAAACTCAATGTCCACTCCGCGCCCCAGGACGGACGCTTCACTATCAAACAAAAAAGCGCCGACATCGAAGTCCGCGTTTCCATCCTGCCCAGCGAATACGGCGAGACGATTGTTATGCGATTGCTCGACCCGCGGGAGATTAAAGGCACGCTCGGCGACTTAGGTATGCGCCAGGATCTTCTCGACCTCGTCAAAGCCCAGCTCGACAAACCGACCGGCGCCATCCTCACCACCGGTCCGACCGGCTCGGGTAAAACGACCACATTGTATGCTTTCATTAATTACCTGAACTCCACCGGCAGTAAAATCATCACCATCGAAGACCCGATCGAATACCACATCACGGGCATATCGCAGACACAGGTCGAGCCCAAGAAAGGCTACACGTTTGCCAACGGTCTGCGGGCGATTGTCCGCCAAGACCCCGACATCATCCTCGTGGGAGAAATCCGCGACGCAGAAACGGCTGGCATTGCACTTCAGGCCGCGCTGACCGGACACTTGGTGCTCTCTACGATTCACACCAATGACGCCGCCGGTACCATCCCCCGCCTGATTGATATCGGCATCATGCCCCAGGTCATCGCTCCGGCCATCCGCATCGCCATGGCTCAACGTCTCATCAGAAAACTTTGCACCACATGCAAGAAATCCCAGCCCGTGACGGCTGAGGAATTAAAGAAAATAAAGGCCGACCTTGAGCCACTGACAGGGCGTCTGAAATTCGCAACGATTGATGAAAAGCTCAACATCTATTCAGCCGTTGGTTGTGCCGCCTGCAACAACACCGGCTATCAAGGCCGCGTGGGTGTATTTGAAGCTTTTACAATTACCAACGAGATGGAACGCCTCATCCTGTCATCCCCGCCGATTTCAGCCATGCAGGAGCTGGCCGTCAACCAAGGGATGATTACGATGCACCAGGATGCTTATTTGAAATTGATTGAAGGGATAACGTCCCTGGATGAGGTAACGAGAATTTTGGGATAAAAAGAACCTTTTCATCTGTAGGCAAAACCCGGATGCTAAGAAACGGGGTAGAATACTTTAGAGAAATAGTCCAGCCGAAGCCAAGCTACCCGTCAAAATAGTATTCCGATTGAACCGCGTGTTTAGGGAGGTCCAATTGCCTACAGATGAAAAGGTTCTTAATAAAAGTCCCGTTGACGGGAATCTGTACATATATTCTAATCTAAATCCCCATGAATGTCAAGCCCTCACCGGTAACCCCTAAAACCCTCCTGGACGACCAAGTTTTAGACCAAACCCTCCGCCCCAAGACCTTTGGTGAGTATATCGGCCAGGAAAAGATAAAAGCCAATCTGACGGTCATGATTGGGGCGGCTAAAAAGCGCAATGAGCCCATCGAGCACCTGCTCCTGCATGGCCCGTCCGGGCTTGGCAAAACCACCCTCTCCTACCTCATTGCCAAGGAGCTCGGCGCGAACATCAAAACCACCTCCGGCACAGCCCTGGAAAAGGCCGGCGACGTAGGCTCCATCCTTACCGGCCTGGCTGACGGCGATGTGTTGTTTATCGACGAGGTCCACCGGCTCAACAAAAACGTCGAAGAGGTCATCTACCCCGCCATGGAGAATTTCAAACTCGATATCGTCATCGGCAAAGGCACGGGCGCTAAGACGCTTCAGATAGACCTGCCTCGTTTTACCCTGGTCGCGGCGACGACCAAGATTTCATTTCTTTCAGCGCCGTTCCGCTCGCGCTTTGGCGTCAGTTTCCGCCTTGATTTCTACAACGAAGCCGAAATATCTAAAATCGTCCGCCGGTCGGCTAACCTTCTCAATATTTCCATTGACGACGAAGCTGTCGCCGCCATCGCCCGCTCGGCACGCTCCACGCCACGCGTCGCCAACCGATTATTAAAACGTGTGCGAGACTTTGCCCAAATGAAAGACACTGAAACTGTCACCGCCACCCTTGCAAAAGAGTGTCTGTCGATGCTGGAGGTCGACGAGCACGGCCTTGAAGAGACTGACCGGCGCATCCTCCTGACTATCGCCGACAAATTCGATGGCGGGCCGGTGGGACTTAAATCCATCGCCGCGGCATTGTCCGAAGAAGAAGCCACCATCGAAAACGTCTACGAGCCGTACCTCATGCAGCTCGGCCTCCTGGCGCGCACTTCAAAGGGCCGAGTGCTTACGCCCTTTGGTTACAAACACTTAGGCAAAGCGCCATCAAAGAACGCATTAAACTTCTAGTATGATCGCTCTTGGTATTGACCCAGGTTCGACGCGCATTGGCTACGGTATCGTGCTCCATGAAGGCTCGCGCCTTAAAATGCTCGGCTTTGGCACGATTGAGAACACGAGCAAGAATCAGTGTCTTGATTTACGTAACACCGAAACCGAACTCATTAAAATCATCGAGAAATACAAACCTGACTGCTCTGGTATCGAAAAGCTTTTCTTTGAAAACAATCACAAAAGCGCCATGGCCGTCAGTGAAACGCGAGGTGTACTGCTGCTGACGCTGTCCAAGGCCGGCCTGCCGATACAGGAGTTCACACCTATGGAGGTTAAAAAAATGGTCAGCTCATACGGCCAGGCCGACAAGGACCAGGTCTACCGGATGGTTAAATTACTCCTGAATGTGACCGATCCCATCAAGCCCGACGACGCTGTGGATGCTTTAGCTATTGCAATTTGTTGTTCCCATAATATAATTTCGTATAAATAAACTAATAACCAACGATGAAAACACTTCAGTTGCAGGTTGACCCGTTTGATATAGATTTTGACCAGACCCGCCGACAAGACCTAGATTTAGAAAAACCTCCAACCAAAAAGAAAAAACCTGCCACCATCAGCGATGACGATGTGGTGGATAGCCCGAAAGACGATGATACCGACACGGAAGAAGACCTCGATGAAGATAATAAGCCTGCCGACTTAGACGATGATGACGAAGAACCAGAGTAAACCAAAAGCCTCACAACTGCGAGACTTTTGGTTTACTTAACCTCAATGAATCTCCCCTTGCCTACCTGTATTTTATCTCCCGACTTTGTTTGATAGTTCCAGTCTTTCAC
>Ga0207138_1014_pt1 | contig 34849 bp, 32 predicted proteins | sample Alteio_BWMinHeat_6_FD_153589 | JGI IMG/M metagenome (GOLD analysis project Ga0207138, IMG submission 153589) | Enriched cells from forest soil in Barre Woods Harvard Forest LTER site, Petersham, Massachusetts, United States -... | ecosystem: Environmental > Terrestrial > Soil > Temperate forest >...
TTTGTTCCGGGATGGACGCTGGCTCAACACCGGATGGCACGCCGATTCCGGGAAGTAAGCTCAGTCGATTGCCTCACAAACTATCGGAACGATTTCTGCCCCGGCGGCACCGCGGCCTCCGCATTGCGGAGGCCGACCCGCACTCGCTGCTGTTTGAAGTCAAGCCTACCGACCCGGTCACTTTTTGTGCCATCGCTGGGCTGCTTACCACCGTAGGGCTACTCGCGTGCTTTATCCCAGCGAGATGTGCTACAAGGTAGATTCTCTCAAAGCCCTGCGCTAAGAATGAATCTCTCCGGCCACTTTCTGGTCAGTCCGAAGCGCCGTCGGCCGGAACTATCGGCGGAGGAGGAAAATCCTGCGACGGACCTTTGAACATCGCGACTGTCTTTTCCGATCGCTTAGTCCCGTCGTGAACCGCTATTTGGTGTAACTTGTCTGGCGCGTAAGCCTCCCATAAGGAAACGCCGGCGTAGACGCCATCTTTGCGAAGAATGTAGTAGGTCATGTCCACGAAGCGCAGCTTGTTCATGTCGCCGTTATAGTTGCGGACGATGCGTTTGAGTGCGTCCATGCCGGCGTCCTGTGGGGACATGCCGTGGCGCATGTTCTCAACGATGGTGTGAGCGCCCGCGACCTTAATGTTTTCTTCCCCGCTACCGGTCGCGCCCGCCGAACCCACGTCTTGATCGGTGTAGCAGCCGGCCCCGATGATGGGTGAATCGCCGCAGCGTCCTGGAAGTTTGTAGGCCAGACCACTGGTAGTGGTGCAGCCTGAAATCTCGCCCTTGGCGTTCAGAGCGGAGCAATGAATCGTGCCGGTGGGTGGGAACAGGACCTTGTGTACGGCGTCCTTTCGCAACTCAGGCACGATGCCAAGATCGGCGGCCTGCTCTTCCAGGCGGCGGAAACGTTCCTGCAATAATTCCTGATGAAGATCGGCTTGCGGCTTGGTATCCGGCGGCTGCCAGTGCGGATCTGCCAGCCCTGGTCCCCACCAATCCTGGGTGGAATGATATTCTTTCCAGAGCAGCCAGATCTTACGAGAATGGTCTGTCAGCAGGTTCTCGCGGGGAAAGCCCATGGCCACGGCGAACCGTTCCGCGCCCTCGCCCACCAGCATCACGTGACCGGTATGTTCCATGACGGCCTTGGAAACGAACGAAACATTCTTGATATTACGCACGCCGCCGACTGAGCCTGCACGCCGTGTCGGCCCGTGCATGCAGCAGGCGTCGAGTTCGACCACGCCCTCTTCGTTGGGCAGACCGCCAAGTCCGACGCTGGTGTCGTTGGGATCGTCTTCCGGCCCTTTGATCACTCGCATGGCAGCGTCCAGCGTGTCGCCGCCAGCGGCGAGGAAAGCATAGGCGTCGTCGAGATAGTTGAAGCCGTTGTGTGCGCAGACGATGATGGGCCGCTTGCCGGTTGGGGAGTGTGACGTAGGCTTTGCAGAGTCCTGGGCGTTGCTGCTCGGTCTTGCTAAGCCCAGTGACACGGAACCCACGACAGCGGTGGTAAGAAAGTCGCGGCGCGAAACGGTCATTGGTCCCTCCTGGGAATGAACGCTGGAAAGTGTTGGCCAGCATAGCATGCGGAGGAAACTTCTGTTGCCAAAATACTGTTTGCGCAGCACGATCTGTGCGGGGACGGATGGTGTAAGATACGCTCTGCAAAGGAGCTTGTTTATCGTCATGTCGCACTCATTTCAAACATTCATAAAAATTTGTTGCAGTTGGATTTTGTTCCTGGTGGCCGCCCTTGTTGCTTGCGGGCTGGATACTTGCACCGCAGACGCGAAATACAGCTTCCCGCAAAAGAGTTGGGAACGCGTGGACCCTGCTGCGGCGGGCTGGTCCGTGCCAGAACTCCAAGCGGCCAAGGAGTATGGCAAAGCCATTGGCAGCATGTCCTGGATGCTGATTGAAAACGGAAAAGTAGTTGACTCCTACGGCCCGCTCGATATCTTGAACTCATTGCATTCGGCGCGCAAGAGTTTCATGAGCGCGATGTACGGCCAGGCGATTGCCGACGGGACCATTGATCTCTCCAAGACCATGGCTGATCTGGGGATTGACGATAACGACCCGAAACTTACCCCCGAGGAAAAGCAGGCCACCATTCGCGATCTCCTGATGGCGCGGTCGGGGGTGTACCATGTGGCCCTCGGAGAAGCTCCGGAAATGGCTGCGGCGCGCCCGCAGCGACACAGCCATCCGCACGGCACGTTTTGGTATTACAACAACTGGGACTTCAACACCCTGGGAAGCATCTTCAATCAGCTCACCAAGAAATCTCTTTATGAGTTCCTGAATGATCGTATCGCCGTCCCCTTGCAGATGGAGGACTTCAAGTTGTCCGATCAGCAGTACGAGGATGGTCCTGAATCCATTCACAAGTACTACAACATCGAAATGAGCGCCCGCGACATGGCCCGCTTCGGCCAGCTTTTTCTCAACAATGGGTGCTGGAATGGCCGTCAAATTGTGCCCGCGGCCTGGGTCAAGGAGAGTACAGCCCCGTACTCGGACACTGTCAGCAATTTTATACCGGACGGGAACGGCTACTACGGCTATCTCTGGTGGGTGGTAGCCCATAACAAATCTTTCCCCAACACTTCCTTACCGGATGGTTCGTATGCCGCGCTAGGAGCTGGGCCGCAAATCATTTTGGTCATTCCCAAGCGAGGGTTGGTATTAGTACATCGGACCGCCACGGATTCAGCATGTCCGCAGGATAACAAGGACTGTGACATCCATTACCTGTCAGACAGCAAAGTGTTTACGCTGATGGAGATGCTGGTCCAAGCCAAGAAATGATTTCCTCCTCGGGGGTGGCCCAGCCTGCCTTTCGTCGTATTCCATAGGACGCCCTACCCTCTGTCTCGCCGGTTTTTGGAGAGAGCCTGAAAAGTCGAAGAGGCAGGGGTTTTCATCTTGATAATCACTGAACTGCCCCAGCCTTCGCCAAAAAGCCGCGAAAGACAGGGGCACCCGCCTCTCACGTAATCGTTCGATGTCGCGGCGTTCTATGAGGCTATACGACGGCTCGGCCCCGACCGGTCCTTCAAACCTATCGCTAGGACTTGTGAGCGGCGCAGATGTTCCCGTGCAGAGTCAATCGAGCGGCGCACGTCGTCCTGGGCGCGATCGGTGATGGCGGAAATTTCGTCCACGGAAAAACCTTCCATGCCGTGCAGGATAAAAGCCTCGCGATCGTAGCGCTGAGCGCCATGCAGTGCAAATAGCACAAGTGCTAACAATTCATCCGAGGAAGCAATGGCCTCGGGGGTTGCGATTCGTCGGTCCGCGATCACGTTTTCTCCGGTCAAGGTCTCATCGGGCTGATGAAACTGCAATTCTGGCTCATCGCTGGCGCGTACATTCTGACGCCGGGCCGAATCCTCGAGGTGAACAGACGACTGGCTGTCTGGAGTCTGGGCGGCAAAATCTGTAATGGAGCGGAGTGCCAAGCGATAGAGCCAGGGCTCGAGCGTCAGGCGCTCCGGCTTCTCTCCGCCATTACTCAATGCGCGAACGATGACTTCATCGATGACTTCTTCTTTGGTAATCGAGTCGGGCGTAATTTCCTCCGCCGTTTCCCGGAAATACAGTTCACGCTCCACGAAGCGTTCCAAACGGGCCAGATTAGCGTTTACATAGGTGCGGACATCGTCGGGCGAAGCTGTGGGCACGGCGACCGAGGCGATGGTGTCTGCGAACGGCGTCTGCGATTCCGTGCGGAAGCCGGCCACCCGACGCCGCTGCCACTTGTGCGAGCTGCGCAACAGATCTTTGTGTTTGCTGATCTGCTGTAGGAGATCGTCAAATGCGGTTTTGATGGCAGGGGACGCTTTGGGTGCCGATTTCTGCGCCGCCATCTGGCCCGAGGGGAGCCGCAAGTTCAACGAGACCGTCACGCCCTCCTGGGGAGAGCTTTGTTCCACGGTCCCCTTGAGGTGCACCAGTTCGGGTCGGAACACGTGCAGCCACTTGTTCAGTTTTTCAATGCAATGATTGATTTCTTTTTCAAGATCGGGAGTCTTGCGGTTGCGATAACTGAAGTGGACATTCATGTCAGGCCTCGGACCGCGGAGCAGATCCAGCGGGGATTTCCGGTTCCTTACAAGCCGATTCTACACCTGCCGCAAAGGAGGCAACTGCAAATTAAAGACCGAGGAGTTAGTCTCTGTAGATCGTGATGGCTGTACCTGCGGAGGCGCGAATCTTTTTTTTGCGGTAAAGGGTCCAATTATGACTGCGGCTGTGAGCTATATCTCTATTCTAGATGGATGATGTACATACATTAGTATTGACATACGAAACGCTTCTTGTTAGCATTGGCCAATGCCGGATCACGGCCATGCGCTTTGAATGGGACGAGAACAAGAATCGACAGAACCTGCTCAAGCACGATGTTCGCTTTGAGACCGCGAGTCTTGTTTTTGACGATCCTGGTGCCCTGACCCAGATCGATCAGTTCTCCGAAGACGAGGAGCGGTGGGGTCACTCTAGAACCGTCGACATGGGAGTTGTGCTTTTTGTCGTTCACACTTGGCGCGAGAGGAGTAGCGAGGGAGTTATCCGCATTATTTCAGCACGAACCGCGACGCCGCGTGAAAGGAGAAGATATGAAGAAGCTCAGCAGAGAACAAAGGCGAGACATCGCCGCCATCGCGGCGAAAAAAGAGGAAAGCATTGACCTTTCCGAGATGCCGGAAGTGGTGGACTGGAGCCGCGCCGAGATCGGCAAATTCTATCGGCCTGCGAAGAAGTCAGTAACCATGCGTCTTGATCAAGATGTTCTCGAATGGTTGAAGGCGTACGGCAAGGGCTATCAGACCAAGGCTAATTTGCTGTTACGGCACGCTATGATGAGTTCGAAGGGACCCAGTTCTCGCAACATTGCAGCAAGACAAACCAAAAGGACGAGACAAGCCCAATACTCTCAATAACGCGAATATGTCGCCCTTAAGGGACACCTTAGAGATGATTCCCAGGCCGATCAATGAGATAACCAAGGCAGACGTAGATGCTCTCATCAGCCTAAAGACTGCGGAGCGGCGTACGTTGGATTACAAAGAGCTTCTGCCGGGTGGTACTGACGAAGAAAAGAAGGAATTCTTGTACGATGTTTCGTCTTTTGCAAACGCCGCTGGAGGAGACCTAGTTTTCGGTGTCACGGACCAAAAAGGGCCCGACGGGAAACCTACGGGAATCCCGGAGACCGCTGCCGGAGTTCCTTTCGCGAATGCTTCCGCCGAAATAGCTCGATTAGAAAATATACTGCAATCGAGCATTGCACCTCGAATTCCATCAGTGCAGTTTCGTGAAGTAGCGGGGTTCCCCCAGGGTTCTGTACTCATTCTCCGCATCCCAAAGAGCTGGGCCTCACCTCACATGGTGACGTTTAGGAATGTGGCCCGTTTCTATTCTCGCAACAGCACGGGCAAGTACCCACTCGACGTTTTCGAAATCCGCTCGGCTTTCGCACTGTCAGAAACTCTACCCGAACGGCTCAAGGCGTTCCGACAGGGGAGACTAGCCGCGATCGTGGCCGGCGAGACACCCATCCCACTGCCGGATGGCGGGAAGGTTATTCTGCATCTCGTGCCAATCGGCTCCCTCGGTTCGGCAGCGACGATCGATGTCCGGGCAGCAGCTCCGCCGAACGTTCTGGAGACACCCGTGCCGATGGCTGCAACCTCATGGGATTTAAGGTTTAACTTCGATGGACTTCTAACATTCAGCCAACGTCTCAACAACTATGTCCAGCTCTTTCGTACAGGCGCTATAGAGGCCGTTGACACTACTCACTTGCAATCAATCGAGCGTTACGGCGATTTCATTTCGACCAGCGCGTTCGAAAATCTTCTTGTCAACGCAGTCACACGGTATGCCGCATTTCAAAGTCGACTCGGCCTCATGCCACCTGTGTTCGTAATGGTTACGCTTCTTGGTGTTAAGGGATTCAAGGCCACGACCGGACCCCGAACACTAGGTTCTCACACTATTGACCGCGATGTACTCATTTTGCCCGACATCACGATGGAAGGTTTTGAGGAACCGATCGGCACGCTTTTGAAACCTATATTTGACATCGTTGCACAGTCGGCGGGTCTGGCGGAGAGCCACAATTACACTCAGGGTCGAAATCAACCGATGCCTTGAAACGTCGAGCGGCGTCTTACACCGCAACAGTAACCGAGGTTTCGGTGCGAATGACAGGACGATAGAGCGTGTCGCGCTCGACGGGTTCCCGTCCGGCTTCCGTGATGAGCCGCATTAGCTCTTGCCGTCGCATTCCTTGTGGGGTGGTTGCACCGGCATCGTGATAAATCTTTTCTTCGATGACCGTACCGTCAATGTCGTCGGCACCGAAACGCAACGCGATCTGGGCGATCTTGGCGGACATCATCTGCCAGTAGGCTTTGATGTGGGGGAAATTGTCGAGCACTAGCCGGCTGACCGCGATCTGCTTGATGTCCAGCATGCCGGTTGTCTTCGGCAGATGTTGCAGCGCTGTGTTATCCGGATGGAAAGCCAAGGGAATAAAAGTCTGAAAGCCACCAGTTTCGTCCTGCAGATTGCGTAGCTTGAGCAGGTGGTCCACGCGGTCTTCGTCATTCTCAACGTGGCCATAAAGCATGGTTGCGTTCGATTTCAGCCCGATCTGATGAGCAAGCCTTGCCGTATCCAACCATTGGTCCCCGTCAATTTTGTGGTCGCAAATGATGTGACGGACGCGATCGGAAAAAATCTCTGCGCCGCCACCGGGAAGCGAATCCACGCCCGCAGCCTTGAGCTGCTGCAAAGTTTCACCAATAGACAGTTTGGCCCGCTTCGCCAAGTATGCAACCTCCACCATGGTGAAGGCTTTTAGGTGGACCTGGGGAAAACGCTGCTTGAGCCCGGAGATGAGGTCGAGAAAATATTGGAACGGCAAGTCCGGATGTAATCCACCCACAATGTGGAACTCAGTAACCGCTTCGGTATAGCCGGAAGCTGCGGTCTCAAAAACCTCTTCAAGCGCCATCGTGTAAGCGCCAGGCGTATCTTCTTTGCGGCCAAAGGCACACAAACGGCAGGCGGCCACACAAACATTGGTGGGATTAATGTGCCGGTTAACATTGAAATAGGTTTTGTCACCGTGCATGCGCTCACGAACGCAGTTCGCCAACCAGCCGACCGCGAGAATATCCAGCGAGCGATAGAGAGCGAGAGCATCGTCAGCACCCAGACGCTGGTGCGCGAGCACTTTGTCGTAGAGCGGTCGCAATCGCGGGTCGTCAGTCTGAAAGGTGTGCGCGTTGGGCATTGGTTCGATAATATCTCAGCCGGGCATGGGAAGCCAGAATCAGCATCCGCTGGTAGTGGCTTCAGTTTAATAGGGAAGCGAGCCAAACGCGCGATTGATGTCGCAAAGAACGCGACGCTTCGCGTGGCTCGCTTAGATCCTTCACTGCGTAAAAAACGCTTGTTCAGGATGACAATTAAATGAGCCACCACCCATCCGCTCCTACAATTCTCCTCTTCGCTCCAACTGCTTGTAGTAAATGAGCGAATAAAACACCGGGATGATCACTCCCGCCATGGCAAGACTGAAGGCCAGCCACTCGAAGCTCCCCAAAACCGTGAGCAGGAATCCGATTACACCGCTAGCCACCATGGTTTTGGCGGCGAAACGATGGGTCGCATTCCAAACGCGGTCGTTGGCTAGCGCCCAAGGGGTCCTGACGCCAATGTAGAAATTACGGCGTACCTTGCCCATAACGTTTCCCATGAGCGCAAATAACAGACAGACCCCGCCAACGATGGCACGCCCCACATTGACGGAATGGCCAAGCCCCGCCCACAGTATGATTCCGTGGATATAGGCCAGCAGACTGACAACCGCCAACATAATGAAGGCAGCCGTGTCCCGGAAGCTCTCCACCTCGAACTGTTTCGGGGACAGCCAAGGGAGTCCGGAGAATACGAGCATGATGATCGCCATCATTCCGGGGCCGGTCAAAAATAGCGCCCATCGCGGGCTGTACCCGTTGACCCGGTTGTGGACGTCCCAGTGGGTGGGCACCCGGTCCGGCAAGTTGGGATACACGGCCACGGTGACTGCGACAGCCGCCAGCAATAACACGATTGCGGCAACATCGTATTTGCGCGTCATGGGATTTTACCTCGGTTGTTTGCCTTCGCTTTTCTTGTTGTTCTTACCGGCGGGGCCTTCGATCAAATCCAAGGCCCAGGCCGTTAAGTCTTGCAGCACAGTTGTGTTGAGCGCATACCAAATCTGTTGCCCGTCGCGGCGGCTGTGGACCAGGCCTGCGTCCTTCAGCACGGTAAAGTGGTGCGACATGGAAGGCTTGGTCATGTCGAACCGCTGGGACAACTCGCCGGCAGTCATCTCCCGTTCGCGCAGCAAGCCGAGGATTTCCCTGCGGGTCGGGTCCGACAACGCTTTGAATGCGCGGTTGCTGCTCATGGTTAATTAGATGCATGTATAATTAGATAGGTAACTAATTATTGTGGCGGTGTTGGCGGCCTGTCCAGGGTTTTGGGTTGGCTTCATGACACGGCTATCGAATGAGGGCTTTGTCTGCTTGAAATCAAAGTCAAACCTGTAATCACAAAGAACACTAAGGAGCACGAAGGAAAACCTCATCATCTTCGCAGCAGCAAGTCGCCAGCGAGAAAAAGAAAAAATACAATTGAAATTATGCCGTTCATGGTGAAGAAGGCGGCGTTGAGCTTGGAGAGATCATTGGCCGAGACGAACGAATGCTCATAAGCTAGGAGCAGGGCGACAACCAGGACACCAGCAGCCGTGAGCCTACCCAAGCCAAAAGCCATCGACAGGCCAACCAAGAACAGCAGCATAATGACGTGAAAGAGTCTAGAAATCCAGAGCGACTGGCTAACGCCGAAATAGCGCGGGATGGAATGCAGCCCGGCATGGCGGTCAAATTCATAATCCTGGCAAGAATAGAGAATGTCGAAGCCAGCTCCCCAGAAAGTCACGGCGGCGGTCAATAATAAAATGCGCGGGTCAAGAGAGCCGCGCACCGCGATCCAGGCCGCGGACGGCGCGATGCCCATGGCAAAACCCAGCACCAGGTGCGACCAGCGAGTGAAGCGCTTGGTGTAGGAATAAAGAAGAATGACGGCCAGCGCGACTGGAGAAAGCATAAACGCCAAATGGTTGAGTTGAAACGCGGCCACGACGAAGATTGCGCAACTCGTAAGCACGAAAACGACGGTAAAGGTGGGCGTGAGCATTCCACTGGGGAGGGCGCGTGTCCGCGTGCGCGGGTTAGCGGCGTCAATGGAAGCATCAGCCAGACGATTGAAGGCCATCGCGGCAGAACGCGCAGTGACCATGGCGACGACAATCCACACCAGAAGGTGTCCGCTTGGCATGCCGTTGGCCGCCAGCATTGCGCCGCAGAGAGCAAACGGAAGCACGAAGATCGAGTGCTCCCACTTGATCATCTCCAGAGTGACGCGCAGGTGGTGAAGAACAGGCACGGATAGATTGTAAGGGCAGTCTCTCGCTGTCAGTAGTCGTCTCCCACAAGCAACGTTGCGTCTCGACGCTACTATCCTGAGCGGTAGCCTTGATCTCCAATCAGTGGGACAAACCGGCAGCCTTCCAAAGTGACGATGATCGGCTGACCTCCCTGCTTCCGAACCAGCTTCAGTTGTTGTGCCGCTGGTGGGCCAACCGGAATGATCATGCGCCCGCCTTCCCGTAGCTGGTCAAACAGAGGCATAGGAACCCTCGGCGCAGCTGCAGAGACGACAATTGAGTCGAACGGCGCATGGTCTGGAAGACCAGAACTGCCATCGGCCACAATTATTTTCGCATTGTCACAGCCGAGCCTCGCCAGCAAGTCCTTTGCGGCAAGGGCTAGGGGCGCGTGACGTTCCACGGAACAGACTTGCTGCGTCAGCTCCGACAATAAGGCGGTTTGATAGCCCGAGCCGGTGCCAATCTCCAAAACTTTGTAGAACGGAGTAAGTGCAAGAGATTCCAACATGATGGCCACGATATAAGGTTGGGACAGGGTTTGGCCCTCGCCGATGGGGATGGGATGGTCCTCATAGGCCTGCTCCCGGTATTCCTCGGGCACAAATTCATGACGCGACACACGTGTCATCGCGGCCAGCACCCGTTCGTCGCCAATGCCACGAGCGCGGAGTTGCGACTGCACCATGCGCTCGCGCTGGAGTGTGAACGGGTCGGTTTTGATCTCGGATATCATGCTTCGCTACTCAGCACGATTTCAGAGTCGCCTTTGCGATAGCTTTCCGTCACTTTGATTTTTGTTGCGCGATCCATTTATCCGTGCGTACGTCGAGAAGGTCAAGGGGAAGGGTCCCGCCGTCGAGCATCTGGTCGTGAAACTTGCGGATATCAAATTTTGGGCCCAATTCTTTCTGGGCACGTTCGCGGAGTTCGCGGAACTTGAGCTGGCCGAGCTTGTAACTAAGGGCCTGTGCGGGCCACGCGATATAGCGGTCGGTCTCGGACTGGATGGTGGGCTCGTCTACAGCCCCAGACTTGCGGAAAAAATCCACGACTTGATCGCGGGTCCATCCTTTTGAGTGGATCCCGGTGTCAACAACCAGACGTACTGCGCGGAACAGCTCGGAGGAGAGTCGACCATAGTCCGAGACCGGGTCTTGATAAAAACCGACTTCTTTGCCGAGCTGCTCCGCGTACAGGGCCCAGCCTTCAACATATGCGTTGAAGCCGAGGCCATGGAGGCGGAACTTGGGCAATCCGATGAGCTGCTGCTGCACGGATAGCTGCATGTGATGCCCGGGTACACCTTCATGGTAGGCGATCGCCTCATCGTTGATTAGCGAGCGCTTCGCGAAGTTCGAGGTGGCGACGACGACGCGGCCAGGGCGCTTGCCGTCCGAGGTCCCTATATCGTAGTGCGTTGCTGCGGCCGACTGGAAAGCTGGTATGGCTTCAACCGTCACGGGCGACTTGGGAAGTAGAGTGAAGAGCTCCGGGAGCTTTGGCTCCATCTGGGCGATGTAGTGGCGGAAGTCGTCGAGGATTTGTTCAGCGGAGGTCGGAGTGTATTTGGGATTGGTTTTGAGAGATGCTCGGAAGGAGGCAAGATCGGTGAAGCCCTCCTGCTTGGCGATAGCTGTCATTTCGGCCTGGATTCGGTCGATCTCGCGGAGACCTAGTTTGTGTATCTCGTCCGGCGCCATGTGGGTAGTGGTCCGGCCATAGATGTCATTTTGATAGCGCTTCTCGCCATCCGCTAAAGAGGTGATCGCGAGGGCAGTACGGCCTTGGGGAGTGTATTCCGTTCGGAGAAAGGTGGCAAAGACCTTGTAGGCGGGAATGACGTCGGTGTTGATGGCGTCGGTGATCTGCTGGGTCAAGCCCTTCTGATCTTCGAGCGAAATGCTTGTGGGGTATTTTTTGGCCGGCAGGAGAAAGGGGTCGGCGTCAATGATGCCCTGACATTGGATGGGGAGCTTTTCTAGCAGAAATCGAACGGGCATGAGTTTGTCCTTCATGCCAGCACGAAGGACTTCGGTGGTCTGGCTGAGAACACGGGGGATCTGGTGGAGACGAGCGATGTAGTCCTCATATTGCTTGATGGAGTCAAAGGGGACGGAGAGCGGTAGGTCCGCGAGGTCGGTATGGATGCCATTCTGCTGGTTAATTGGCATCTCATACTCTTTGAGGTCGAAGTCGGCGATGCGCTGCTCAAGGACGCGGACCAGTAGGTCGTGCGAGAGTTGGTCCTGGTCGGAGAAGCCATTAGTCGAAATGGCTTCAAGCCGCGACAGGAAGGCCGCATCGATCTGATGGCGCTGGACGATGGCGTCAAGTGAGTAGTCGGCGAGCTTGTCGTTATAGCGGTAATCGCCGAAAGCGGTAGCACGCTCGGGAAAATTGCGCAGATCGGATTCGTACTGCTCGTCGAAAAGGACGTTCTGGGCGGCGAGGCGATCGGCGAGTGGTTTGATGTTTTGGGCGAATAGGGAACCAACAACGACGACGAGGAATAATAGGCTGTGGTGAAGGCGCATAGTGTAGCAGCGTACCAGAAGGAACGGGGGTTGCGCGAGAAGTAGGCCTCCGCGATCGGTGTGCATCACCCTTACATAAAATGCATGGGATAAGTTCTAGTACTATGCGAATGGAACGCTGATAATTCGAGGACAACGAATTGGGTGACACAGAACGATATGCTCCGGGGTGGCCGGGAATTCCGCCGCGCTGGACTTCGAGTGCAAAGAGTGGCGCAGGCACAGCCTTGAACCAGCATAGCCGGGTATGGTTCACCACTAGTCACGGCATTCTGGACGAGATTTACTATCCACGCGTGGACCAGGCCTGCACCCGCGATCTGGGACTGATCATCACAGATGGCAAAAGCTTTTTCTCCGAGGAAAAACGCCACTGCAAGTTTGAAAACTGCCCACTGATGCCCGGGGTGCCGGTGTTTGAACTGACCAATACTGACTTGCAAAGACGGTACCAGATCGTAAAAGAAGTGCTTACCGATCCCTACCGCAACGTGGTGCTGCAGAAAATACGCTTTGTCCCGCTGCGAGGAACGCTGGCGGACTACCATCTTTACGCGCTGCTTTATCCGCACCTGGCTAACCGCGGCGCCGATAACACTGGCTGGCTGGGGGACTACAAGGGTGTGCCTATGCTTTACGCGGAGCGCGAGGGTTGTGCTCTCGCGTTTGCGTGTTCGACTCCATGGAAGGCAATGTCGGTAGGCTTTGTCGGCGCGTCGGATGGCTGGCAGGACTTGTCGAAGAATTTTCAGATGACCTCGGACTACACGCGGGCGGAAAACGGCAACGTCGCGCTGACCGGAGAGATCGACCTGGCGGCATGCGGCGGGGAATTTGTGCTCGCTGTGGGGTTCGGCGGCATCTGGTCGGAAGCGGGGCAACAGGTGCGATCCAGCTTACTTGAATCCTACGCCGACCTGCGCAGCCACTATGTGATGCAGTGGGAAAAGTGGCAACAGAGTTTGTTGCCGTTGGACCAAGCTCTGCGGGAGCGTGATTTGTATCGCGCCAGTGTCGCGGTTTTGCGGACCCATGAATCGAAGGATTTTCTGGGTGGGGTGATTGCCAGTCTATCCATTCCGTGGGGTTTCAATAAGGGCGATGAAGATCTGGGCGGGTATCACCTGGTGTGGCCGCGCGACCTAGTCGAGACCGCGATAGGATTTCTGGCGGCGGGCGCAGAAGGGGACGCGGTGCGGGTACTGCACTATCTTGAATCCACGCAAGAAGAGGATGGGCATTGGGCGCAAAACTTATGGCTGGATGGACGTCCGTACTGGAATGGCCTGCAGATGGACGAAGCTGCGTTCCCGATCCTTCTGGTGGATTGCTTGCGCCGGGGTTGTCCGTCCACACTGGGCGACATCAAGCGCTGGTGGAACCTGGTCCGTCGCGCAGCGGGTTTCCTGGTGCGGAACGGGCCAGTGACGCAACAAGACCGCTGGGAAGAGGATGCGGGCTATTCGCCATTCACGCTAGCCGTAGAAGTTTGCGGCCTGCTGACCGCCGCCGATCTGGCCGATGCGGTTGGGGAGACGGCGATGGCTACGTATCTGCGTGAAACAGCTGATTCCTGGAACGAGAATATTGAACGCTGGACTTACGTTACCGGCACCGATTTGGCGCGGCAAATTGGGGTAGAGGGATATTATGTTCGCATCGCCCCCCCGGAAAACGATTGTGCATCGTCACCGTCGGAAGGGTTTGTTCCCATCAAGAACCGTCCGGCTGGGGAGAACCAGGCGTCGGCTACGCACTTAATCAGTCCGGATTCGCTCGCGTTGGTGCGATTCGGTTTGCGTGCACCCGATGATCCGCGAATCCTGAATACCATTAAGGTGATTGACGCATTGTTGCGGGTAAAATTGCCGCAAGGTCCCTGTTGGTATCGCTACAACGGAGACGGCTACGGAGAACATGAAGATGGCTCACCGTTTGACGGGACAGGGATCGGGCGGCCCTGGCCGCTGCTGGCCGGAGAGCGAGCGCACTACGAATTGGCAGCCGGACGCGTGCAAGCTGCGGAAGAGCTTTTGCGCGTGATGGAATTCTCGACGGAGGGTGGACGGCTTATTCCGGAACAGGTTTGGGATGCAGTGGACATACCTACCCGAGAATTGTTCGTGGGGAAACCTTCTGGCTCGGCGTGCCCGTTAGTGTGGGCACACTCAGAGTACATCAAGTTGCGCCGCTCGTTGCGCGATGGAAAGATCTTCGACCAGCCCCCGCAAGCGGTAAAGCGATATATAGGCGAAAAAAAGAAAGCAACTTGCTTCGGCTGGCGTTTCAATAACAAATGCAGGACCATGCCACAGGGGAAAAAGTTGAGGCTGGTGCTGCCCGCCGCTGCAAGAATCCATTGGAGCTTCGACACCTGGCGGACTTCTCGGGACACCGATACGACGGACACAAGTCTGGGCACGTTTGTAGCTGACTTGCCTGCAGAACGATTGTCAGTGGGAAATGAAATCGTGTTTACATTTTATTGGTTAAAAGAAGAGCGGTGGGAGGGGACGGATTATTCGGTCGAAGTGGAAGTAAGCTAGCAGGTTTTGCGAGAATCATGTGGGACAGCCACCCCCGGCTGTCCAGCGGAGTAAGGCTCTGCTGTTGCCTAAATCAAGAATGCGGGCTTGGTGTGCGGGTATAGAGAACACGGCGATGTCGAAGCTGGCGAGCTTCGCTCCTGATGAAGATCAAGGTCCGGAATGATTTCTGAAGGAGCGGTCAGACCGATCTCCGTTGTCAGAAACCCAATCATCGGGGCCGGTTTGAGGATTGGGATTCAGGCTGGGGCCCTCGCGCGCTGAAAGGCGGCAATTGCTTCCTGCTCACTGTCATAGACCTCGAACACCGTGACCAGTTTCGTAATCTGAAGGACATCCCGCAAGCGCTGTCCTAGCCCGCACAACTTAATGTCGGCACCCGCGGCGCGGGCCGAGGAATACACCCCGACCAACGTGCCTAAACCGCCGCTATCAATGTAGGTCACTCCAGAAAGGTTCAGTACAACTTGGCGCGACGAACTTAAAATCTTCTTGAGCCCCTCGCGCAGCGCGGTGGCTTCTTCACCGAATACAATGCGTCCCTGACAGGCCATGATGGTGACACCACTGGTCTGCCGGGTTTCAATCTTCAACGTCATCTATCTCCTCCGGTGAGCGTCCGAGAAGCGTAACGCGGCCGGGTAGGGAATGCAAGCAGCGGCACCTTAAATGCTCAACACTGGGCGTATGGTAGTGCTTCTGTTGAATTCGCGTAATCTGATACATAGTGCCAGCACGACGGCGAATGGAATGGCTAAGCTCATCCAAAGCGGAATGGCCCAGGCTTGCTGGATCGTACTCGAAGGCAATCCCAGGAATACTATTGCCAGCGCTGTTGCGGCCAGCCACGGCCATACAGAGATCGCGGCGCACGCGATGAAAACAGCTCGCATCCTGTGGCTCCACAGAATTCGCCAATCTCGAACCAGCAGCAACACCGCTGGTAATAGGAGTATCTGGTTGTAAGGCGCTATCTTAGGAACGATGACAACCGTGACGGCGAGGATGAACGCAATCATCAGAGTGAAGGAGGGTGAGTCGTTGGAGGTAGGGCGGAATCTCCATCCGATGAATGCCAGAGCCAGCAGAATGAGCGCAGCTAAAGCATGGCCCCACGGCGGCGTTATGAGCACATCCAGCAGCGATCCGGCGCCGTCGTTATATTGGCGATAGGCAGTAATGGCCTGGTGAAATCGCGCTAGCCAACGAGGAAGGACATACTCAGCCGCAAAAAACAGTACTGCCAAAGTTGAAAGAAAGCCCCAAACAAAATTCTGGCAACGGCGCCAATCACTGACCGCCCACAAAAGAAGCCACATTGTCAGCGGTAGAACCAACTGAGGTTTTATGGTTGCGAGAGCTAGCAATACGCCTGCCAGCGCAAGATTGCCTCTTACGAGCAGAGCCGCGCATGCGGCGATCAATGCAGCCACAACCAAGGTCAACTGTTGTAGCTTGATTGCCTGCAGTACCTGAAAACTGCCGAGGGTAAGAACGATCATGCTCGCCGTGGTCCAGCAAGAAGGCCGCCAGCGCAGCAAGCGCAGCCAAAGCAGTACGTTGCCGATGGTCAATGCCGGGAGAAGCCAGCGAAAGCCAGTCTGCACGGCGGAAAAGGGCAGGGGGACAGTCGGCGCAAGAAGGAAGACAACGTAGGCCGGGTAGGCAAAGGCCTGTTGATCTTTCGGATCATTAGGCCGAGCTGGGTCGAGGGGACGGCCGTAATAGCCAGTCTGGATCTCGCGCGTCACTTCGGGGCTGTAGGGGTCACGATGATGCAGCAGTAACTCTCTGGCGCCGAGCCAGCGCGGGTACAGATCCGAAAGGTTGCCACGGGGAATTCCGTGCAGCGCGGCCTCGGTCTTCTGGTGTTCGATCAGAATATAACGCATATAAAACCACATGCTTCCTGACAGAAGCAGACTCAATGCGAAACCGAGCTGGTGATATTTGCGCAAGTGAAGCTGGAGATAAAAACGCTCTATGTTACAACTTATACGGGCGAACCGCTGGTGCGATTCAGAAATTGGATATTCGGCGCGCAAGAGTCCCGGCCCGGCCTCGTCCTGCTCCTCGCCGTTTTTTTCACATTCAGCATGTGGTTTTTTGTGGATCGGGTATGGGCGCCTCCGACCGACATTCACTTTTCCGATCTTTATCCGAGCTGGTATGGCTCTCGGGAACTGCTGTTACACGGCAGAGACCCTTATGCTCTGGCAGTGAGTCGGGAGATTCAAGTATGGTCCGACGGTCATGCACTCGATCAGGAAAGCAAGCTGGGGATCCAGAACGAGCATCGGTTCGCCTATCCTCAGTACGTTGCGTTTCTGCTGGCGCCCACGGTTGGCCTTTCCTATCCCACAGTTCAAAGTCTCTTTCGAATCATCATGCCGGCCCTGGCTCTGCTGAGCGTGCCTTTGTGGATGGCGGCGCTGCGATGGAAGTGTTCGCGGACAGTGCTCGGTCCGCTCATGCTCTTGAGCTTTGGCAGCTTCCCCGCGCTAGAAAGTATTTATCTGCAGCAACCGGTTTTGATAACGGCTGCGCTGCTGGCGGGTGCAATCGCGGCTTTGGCTCGGGGCCGGCTGTTCTGGGCGGGCATGTTACTGGCTCTGGCCAGCATCAAGCCCCAGCTAGTTGGCTTACTGACGTTGTGGTTATTGGTGTGGGCAATTTCTAGCTGGCGGTCTCGGCAGCGATTGGTGTGGGGATTCGGCATTAGCATGTTTGTGCTTGTTGCAGCGTCGGAATTTTTGCTGCCGGGGTGGATTGGCGAATTTGTGGCCGGGGTTGTGGCCTACCAGCACTATACGGGTAACTTCTCGATTCTGGTTTTGTTCTTCGGAAGGTTGGGCGGAGGCTTGGTAAGTCTTGCGCTGATTGCAGGTTTTGGCTATGTGGCCTGGCGCCTGCGTGAAGCTCCAGCTGGATCTGAGCGGTTCAATCTTGCGATCTGCTTGATGTTGTCGTTGACAGTGGTCGTGATACCGACGGTTTATCCCACCGGACAATTGGTGCTGCTACCCTGTGTCTTCTGGCTGCTGAAGAGTTTCTCGATGATCTGGGAAAACGGGCGCGCGTGCCGACTGGCATTTATTGCAGCTTTTTCGCTGATTGTTTGGCCTTGGGTGGGAGCTGCGGCTTTCATGCTGGCAAGATTGTTTGTGCCTAGTTATTTGATTCGGGAGCTGTGGATTGTTCCACTAAGCACACTTTTGTTGGCGCCGTCGGCGACGCTGGTGATGATGGGGGTCGTCACACCAGCGGTGCTTCGCAGTGAATGTTGATGGGTCTGACAACCCATCATCTCGTGTTCGGTCCAGCGGCGGACATCTAGATCTACGCGGGCATCGTTTTGGGAATTTCATGCCTTAGGCCCCACACCCAAAACAACAACACGAGCGCCAGAAGGCTGGATTGACGGGTGCGAAACGAAAAGAACATTAGTAGTGGGCCGAAAAACAACACGCAGACTGGAGCCAGCAGCGCGAATGGTCTGCGACCCGAGGCGCTTGTCTGCAGGTAATTCAACACGAGGAGAATGGGCAGCAACAACAAACTCAGATCATAGGCCAAGGCATGATAACTCACCAGAACGGTCACGACCATGATCAAGGAAAAGCTCAGGTCAAAATTCGCACCCGTGGTGTCCCCCTTCCATTTGGCAGACGCGAGAAAAAACAAGACTAAAGAAGAAGCCAGGGTCAAACCCACGCCAAGGAGATACGAATGCAGAGGTAGAAGTATGTCAAGTAGGCCGCGTAGATTGGGCATGGTCGAAGGAACAATGGCACCATGTCCTCCAACCGCTTCCAGGTGTAATACGTAACTGGGGTAGGCAAGTGTTCCCTTCCATCCCACGACCGCAATTGAAATCAAACCAAGGAAGAGGGCCACGATAGCAAATCCCACGGCCACCTGGCGCTTTTTTTTCAAACAAAGAATAAGCACAATAGGCAAGACCAGGTGAAAGCGGAACAGACCCAAACCGAGCCAACATCCAGCGGTGAAGTCAACATTTTTCTTGAGGGCGACGTAAGTCAGCGAAAACAACATGAGGAGCAAAATAATGTCCTGCCCCTGCAGCAATGCTAGAAAGATTGGGAAGTATCCCGCTGTGGAGAAAAGAAAATAAGAAGCAGGCAGCCGGCGCAGGAGAGGCACATGCGGACGGAGCACAAAGGGTAAAGAAGCCAGAGTCAGAAGATTCAGCAAGTCCCATAGCACGTAGGCTGGGAAATAACCAAGCCGCGTGAGGGGAACAAACATTATGGCTTCGAATGGCGGGTGATTGTAAGGGAGAGCGCCCTGGCGAATGGGAACCTCTGGGGCGAATTCTTGTTGAGTGCGGAATTGTAGGGCGCTGTCATATAGATCATTCCCTTGACCCTGACCCACGATTCTACCTGCGGAATAGAAGATGGCGAAGTCAGAGTATCCGTTTTGGATTTCGTGGCGCAGACTCCAGAAGAGAAACGCGTGCATGGCCACCATGGCGACCAGGTAGAGCGACACGGCGAATTTAAAGTTGACGGTTTTCATCCCGATTTATATCTAAGTTGTGCCCTTCCCGGAACCCATCCGGATGTGTTTTCTTTCCGCGGGCTGTGAAGTCGTGCAATTCTTGAAGGCCGTCACTCTATAACACAGCGAGGCGATTCTATACCGCGAGGAGCCGGGCGAGGTATTATCCTCGCACCTGTGATGAAGTATCTGGAAACGCGGCGTGTGTTCTTGGCCATCCTGGCAGTGGGGCTGTTCACCATGGCGGCACGCAGTGTGACTGACCCTGACGTGTGGTGGCATCTGCGTACTGGGCAACTGATGGTCCAGCAGCATGCGGTTTTTCATGCCGATCCTTACTCTTTCACGCGCAGCGGGCAACCCTGGGTTGATCATGAGTGGTTGTCGCAGTTGGTGATCTTTGGGGTGTATCGGTGGACCAGTTGGGGCGGACTCATGGGTGCATTCGCCCTGATTACAGCCGCTGCTTTACTGGTGGTTTATCTGCGTTGCCCTGGACGTCCGTATGTGGCGGGCGTGATGGTGCTACTGGGAGCATTTGCGTCGGCGCCGAGTTGGGGAGTTCGCCCACAGATGCTGACCTGCCTGCTGGCCAGCCTGCTGCTCCTGGTGCTGGAGCGGTCGTATCAACGACCCCGATTGTTGTGGTGGACACCCGCGATGATGTTGTTATGGGTAAATCTTCACGCGGGATACGCGTTGGGGATTGGCTTGATGGGAACATTCCTGATTGGCGATGCGCTAGACGCTGCTTTTGGTTTCAAGGATGGACCGCTTGTTGCTGGCCGACTGCGATCTCTTTCTCTGGCCACGATTGCCTGTATCGCGGTCGTTCCTCTGAATCCCTATGGAACAGCGATGTATTCCTATCCGCTGCAGACGCTGCGATCGCCGGCGATGCAGAGCTATATCCAAGAATGGTTCTCCCCAAATTTCCATCTGCAGCGCTACCTCCCACTTCTCGCCATGATACTCCTGACCATGGCGGCGCTGGCGCTTTCGCCGAAGCGTTTGCGACCGCGGGAAGTGCTACTGCTGTGCGTAACGATGTACGCCGCGCTGCGGTCGGTGCGGCATGCCCCGATCTATGCGTTGATCGCGGTCCCCATCCTGAGCGCACTGGTGCAGGCTTACCTGCAGGAGCGGGGCTTTGCCGGTTGGCTGGAAGGCAAACCGCGGCCCATGACCACGCCCAAGGCCCTGTTCCATGCGTTTTTGCTGGCGGGAGTTGTGGTCTTCATGATGGCGCGCGTTGGATATTTGGTGAGGCGACAGTCTGCAGCGGAAGCACGGAAATTTCCGATGGCGGCAGCTGCATTTCTGTCAGCCCAGCACCTACAAGGGCCGGTTTTGAATCCCTATAACTGGGGTGGGTATCTGATATGGAAGCTTTATCCGCAGTACCGGGTATATGTTGATGGACGGGCCGACCTGTACGGTGACGCATTCATGAATGAGCGAGATGCGATTTACTACTTGCGACGTGATTCCTGGCGAAGTTTACTCGATCAACGAGGTATTCGCACGGTGGTCCTGCCCCCAGATGCTCCCCTGGTGACGGCGTTGGCCGCCATGACTGAATGGCAGACTATTTACTCGGACAAACAGGCGGTCGTGCTGACACGGGCAAAGTCATGAAGGAGTGTAGTGCAGCAGTTTGGCCAAATCTCACCCAAGGGTGGGGAGGGTTGGAGGAAAGCACGAAACCCGTGTGCTAACACGCTTACCCTCTTCCAATCGGTAGTTCCTGTCTAGATTCTCCGTGAAATACCTGGGGCGGCTGGAGAGCTCCGACCGACTGGCACGGAATCATTGAAAAGGCCTATCCCGTGGGCGTTGATCCCCAAGCCACTTGACCTGAGTCTGCCTCAATTTGAGAAACTATGGTCACCGGCGAAAGTCGTTGCAGGTAACAAAATGTCACTCGAACCGGGATTCCTCAGGGTATGATGACTCTATAAGCTAGAGGACAGCTCCTTTGCTCCTCGTAAACCTTTGATTCGACAAGTAAGTTGAGAGGGCACGACTTGGGGCACTGCTGGTGCAGGGTATTGCATACTTCGTTTGGGTTGTCTGATCGAGCTGGGAGGTTTAGGCATGAACAACATTTTTCGTAATCTATGGGTGCGAGATGAGGCGCAGGATATTGCAGAATATGCTGTGATGTTGGCGGTGATTTTGGTGATCGTGGTGGGGACAATTCGACTAATCGGGACAAACGCTAACAATGTCTTCTCTTCGGTTGCCAGCTCGATCTCCAACTAGTCTCGAGCGTGCCATCCGTGCAAGGTTTTCGAATTCTGAGGAGTAGTGATGAATCGCAACCGGCTCCTGTTAATTGGGTTTATCGCCCTAGCCATGGGCGCCTTCGTAAGCTTTGTTGTTTATCGCAATCTGCAGTCCCGGACGAGTACGAAGACGCCTCCTGGCGAAGAAGTAATCATAGCTGCGGATGACTTGCAAGTAGGGACAAAGATCGAAGACAAAGACATCCGGCTGGCTCATTTTCCCAGTGGCGATCTGCCAGCAGGAGTGTTCCATTCAAAGACGAAGGTCGTGGGCCGCGGCGTGGTCCTGCCCATTTCCAAGGGAGAATTTGTTCTGACCAACAAATTGGCGGGCGAAAATGCCGGGGCCGGCCTGCCCTCGCTGATTCCCCCCGGGATGCGGGCCGTCTCTGTGAGGGTCAACGACACGACTTCGGTCTCAGGTTTTGTACAGCCAGGGACGCGGGTAGATGTTTTGCTAACGGGGAATCCGCAGGGATCGAACGAACAGCAGACGACGACTGTGCTAGAAAATGTTGCGGTCATCGCCACCGGCCAGAAACTGGAACGCAACCAGGCGGGTGAGGCGCAAAATGCCCCGGTGGTTACCTTATTGCTGTCTCCGGATGATGCACAAAGACTGACGTTAGCGAGTTCACAAGGACATATTCAGTTGGTGTTGCGGAATCCGCTCGATACCAAGCAGGAGAACGTTGCCGCGACGAGGTCCAATTCCCTTTACAAGAACGGCCCGGAAGCAGCGCCCACAGTGACGCCGCGCAAATCGTTCAAACACGTTGCCGTGCAAGCCCCTCCACCCATTCCGACCGCCTATACGGTAGAGGTGTACAAGGGAGACAAGAAGGAAGAGCAGAAATTCTAGACACTATTCGAGTTACGAGGACACAAAAAATGTTGATCTGCTCCCGGATGTGGGAGAAGCGCAAAGCTGGCAAATTGGCGCGAACAGCGTGGAGTGTGATGTTCCTGCTTGGTTTTGCCGCAGTGGCCCAGTCGGCCGCTCCGGTAGCGCAGCAGCCGACGCCGCAACAATCGGGATCACAATCGGCGACACCCGAGCAACCGGCGGCACAGACGACATCTCCAGCCTCCGCCGGATCCCAAGGGCCAACGGCGACACAGGCTTCGTCAGAAACGGAATCCCCGGGGGCGGCGCCCTTGCGTGTGATGGTCGGCAAGTCCCTACTGATCAATACCACCGAACGGCTGAAACGGGTCTCCGTGACCGATGCCGGAGTGGCTGATGCGATCGTTGTCACCCCGACCCAGATTCTGGTCCATGGACGCTCGGCCGGGGAAGTTTCGCTGCTGATCTGGGACGAGCTTGAGCGCTCACGGAGCTTCGATCTCCGCGTGGACGTGGATGTAAGCGCCACGATTGAGGAAGAAAAGCGAATCTTTCCCGATGAGCAAATTTCCGTCACGCCTTCAAGGTCCGCAATTGTGCTTTCGGGGCATGTATCCACAGAGGACGTCTCCAAGCGCGCTGGTCAAATTGCTGAGGCGTATTCGAAGAATGTGGTCAACGTACTGACCTTTGGTCCGGTCGGGGCCCAAGAAGTGTTGCTCGAAGTGAAGTTCGCCGAAGTGGACCGAAGCGCTGCTTTGCAGATGGGAGTCAACTTCTTAACCCCAGGCACAGGGCACACGACCGGGACTTTATCCACGGGCCAATTCGGGGGGGCCACTGTTTCCACCAGTTCCGCCAGCACCACGACTGCCGGGGGAACGACGACCACTTCTACGTCGGCCACAGCGCCGACCATCAACCTTACTAATCCGCTGAATCTTTTTCTTTTTCGCAGTGACATTAATTTTGGTGTGGTGGTAGAGGCACTGCAACAAAAAAACTTGTTGCAAATTCTAGCTGAGCCGAATCTGATCGCCGTCAATGGCAGGGAAGCAAGCTTCCTGGCCGGAGGCGAGTTCCCCTTCCCCGTCGTGCAACCAGGTCAGGGTTCTGCGGCGGTGTCTATTGCATTCAAGGAATTCGGAGTCAGACTAAAGTTCACGCCGGTGATTATGCCGAACGGAAATATTCACCTCCGGGTGGTGCCGGAAGTGAGCCAGTTGGATTTTGCCAACGGTCTGACGGTTTCCGGCTTCAACATACCCGCGCTGAGTACGCGGCGGGCTGACACAGAGTTCGAGCTGCAGGATGGCCAGAGTTTCGTTATTGCGGGGCTGATAGACAATCGCCTGACACAAATCGCCAATAAGATTCCAGGGTTGGGCAATATACCGATTTTGGGGAACCTGTTCAAGAGCAAGAACCTGCAAAAGAGCAAAACAGAGTTGATGGTGCTGTGCACGGTGCATCGGATCTCACCCAGCACACAGGAACCGGCCGGCCCTGTGTATCCGCGACCCTTCTTGGAGAAAGATAAATTTGATGCCAAGAAACCGGCGAGCAGCGGCAAATAAGCGCTGGGAAGCTCGACATCTTGCATGCAAGCTTGGCAGGCGGAGTTGTTTTCTGCCGGTGGGAAAATGCGGAGGAAGGCGCGGAGGGCATGTCCGAACTTTCGGTTGTCATCATTGCGGCGGACAACGAGCAGCGCACCGTCCTGCAGGCCCTGGTGGACGGGACCTCGGTGGCCCGCTCGGGGCATTCCCATTCCAGTTTTCCGGTGGCTGCGGCCGATCCTGTTCTGCGCCGGATCCACGTGGTAAACCCCGATGTTGTAGTAGTGGACATTCCAGCGGATAATGCCATTCCTGCCTTGCGGGCAATCGAACTTCTACATCAAGAGATGCCCGATCTCGCGTTATTTGCCATCGGCAGCATCTCCCAACCTCAAGTGATCGTTGGCGCTATGCGGGCCGGCGCGCGCGAATTTATCGAACGCCCCACAACCACCACCGATCTTCTGGAAGCTTTCGTTCGTCTCACTGCGGCACAGCGGAAAGTGAACCGGGAGGGGTCCACGGGCAGGGTTTTCACCGTGGTCAACGCAAAAGGCGGCAGCGGTTCCACGACAATTGCGGTGAATCTGGCTCTGGCATTACAAGCGGCGCATGGCAGCACCGCGCTGGTGGACATGGCGCCGCTCGGTCACACGGCCCTGCATATGAACCTCAAGCCACTGTTCACGGTGACGGATGCGATCCGCAACCTGCACCGCCTAGACAGTTCACTGCTGGAGAGTTTCATGACCCGGCATAACGACGGTTTGCAATTGTTGGCCGGGCCCAGCGTTCCGGTATCGGTGGAGCCTTCGACGGCTGAGATCACCCGTTTGTTCGATCTATTAATCGGACATTTTCGCTACGTTGTGGTGGACGCTTCCACTCGTGTGGACCCGGCCACACGTCTGGTCTCCAGCTTGTCGCAAACCGTTTTGATGGTGGTGAACGCGGATGTTGCTTCCCTGTGGAGTGCTTCCCGCGTGCAACAATATCTTGCCGAAACTGGCGGCCGTGACAAGATCCAATTGGTCCTGAACCGTTTTCGTAAGATGCCAGGTTTCACCGAGGCCGATGCGGAAGCTGCGGCCGGAGTCAAGTTGCTGTGGAAGATCCCCAACCAATACTTCGCAGTGTCCACGGGCATTGATCGAGGAGTGCCGGTTATGGCCCAGAACCACACGGAAATTGCGCGCTCGTTCACCGCCCTAGCGGCCCGTTTGACGGAAAATGATTTAGATGTGAAGCGCAAGGCATGGTCCCTTTTTAAGACGGTTTAGGCATTAAGGACGGTTAGAAGACCCATGGCGAATTTGCAGGCTTACGAGAGGACCGAATACCAGCAAGTCAAGGCTGACCTCCACCGCAAGATTCTGGATCGGCTGGATCTGGAGAAACTGGGCCGAACGCCCAGTGATGCAGCACGGGAAGAAGTCCTCCTGCTCATTCGAAACACGGTCAACAGCGAGGCCGTGCCGCTCAGCTTTGCGGAACGCGAACAACTTTCTCGCGAGATTCTCGACGAAATCTTCGGCCTTGGACCGCTCGAGCCGCTCTTGAAGGATCCAACGGTCTCCGACATCCTGGTCAACCGCTACAACCGGGTGTACGTGGAGCGCGCGGGCAAAATCGAGGCTACTGGCTTAAGCTTCAAGGACGACGCTCACTTGATGCAGATCATTGACCGGATTGTTTCACGGGTCGGACGACGTGTCGATGAGTCATCGCCCATGGTAGATGCGCGTCTTCCGGATGGTTCTCGCGTGAATGCCATTATTCCTCCGCTGGCCATTGATGGACCGTGTTTGTCCATTCGCCGATTCGGCCGTGATCCAGTCACCGCACGTAACATGATCGAGAACAAGACCCTCACGGAACCCATGCTGGAAGTGCTGTCCTCGATGGTAAAAGGACGGCTGAATCTGTTGGTGTCGGGGGGGACCGGCGCGGGCAAAACGACTGTGCTGAACGTTCTTTCTGGCTATATTCCCAACTCGGAGCGCGTAGTCACCATTGAAGACGCCGCCGAATTGCAAATGAAGCAGGAGCACGTGGTGCGCCTTGAGACGCGCCCTCCCAACATCGAAGGCAAAGGCGCAGTCCGGCAAAGGCAACTGGTGATTAACAGCCTGCGTATGCGTCCCGACCGCATCGTAGTGGGCGAGGTGCGCGGCGAAGAGGCCTTCGACATGCTACAAGCCATGAACACGGGCCACGAGGGATCGCTCACTACGGTCCATGCGAACGCGCCGCGTGACGCGCTGGCACGGTTGGAGAGCATGGTTTCGATGGCCAACCTCAACCTTCCGGAGCGCGCCATGCGGCAGCAGATTGCATCCGCCATTCATGCCGTGGTGCAGATCGCACGCCTGTCCGACGGTACCCGCAAAGTGATTTCCGTTTCTGAGGTAACTGGCATGGAAGGAGACTTGATCGCCATGCAGGAAATTTTCGTTTTTGACCGCACTGGAATCGACGAGGCCGGCAAGGTGAAGGGAGTGTTCCGGGCCACGGGAATCCGGCCGCGATTTGCCGATCGCCTGGCCACTGGCGGCATCCGTTTGAAGCCTACGCTGTTTGACTCCAGTATGGAGGTATAGGAATAACCGGCATTTGCCGGAAATAAGTCATGTTAGTGATTGTTGCCATTCTCGTGTTCGTTGTGGTGGCCTTAGGCGTATTTGCCGTAGCTTCGTTGATGGACCAACGCAGCGCGCAAGCCCGGCTTCTACGCGAGCGCTTGGCTACAGTCCAAGAGGCGCCTGAGCATCAGCCCAGCGAAGAACTTGCCCTGCTGCGCGACGAAATGCTCAGCAAGATTCCCGCGCTGGACAACCTGCTGCGCCGCTCAACACGCATTTCAAACCTTCAACCATTTCTGGAGCAAGCAGACCTTAAAATTAGAGCCGGAAATATCCTTCTACTTTGCGTCGCCAGTGGGCTGGCAATGGGCTTATTTGGCTTCCTGATGGCTGGCTCCATGCCCAATCAGGCGCCGCTGTTCGCCTTTGTGGGCATTGTATTGGGCGGGATACTTCCCTACTCTTTTGCCTCGCATCGCCGCACCAAGCGTTTCCAGAAATTTGAAGAACTGTTTCCGGAAGCCATTGATACCCTGGCCCGAGCGGTCCGCGCCGGGCATGCTTTCACTACTGCGCTGGAGCTGATTGCTAACGAGCTCTCAGAACCTGTGGCCTCAGAATTCCGCAAACTTTTCGAGGAACAAAAATTCGGCCTACCGGTGAGAGACGCATTGATGAACCTCGTGGACAGAATGCCGTTGGTGGACGTGAAGTTCTTCGTTACCGCGGTAATGCTGCAGCGCGAAACTGGCGGCAACCTCGCTGAAATTCTCGATAACCTTTCCTATGTGATTCGCGAACGCTTCAAGATCATGCGCCAGGTGCGGGTTTATACGGCCCAGGGGCGCCTTACGATGATGTTGTTGATGGGATTGCCTCCGGTGATCGTGGTCACCATGTTGCTGACGAGCCCGGCTTTTATCCGGCCGTTATTCGCCGATCCCATCGGACACGTGTTGGTCGTGGCCGGCGTCGTGCTGCAAACGCTGGGCTATTTTGTGATCCGGAAGATCATTCAGATTCAGGTCTAACGCATGGCATTTGTTCTGGCAATCGTATTGTTCCTGACCATCGCGCTGGTCTTGTTTTCGTTCGGAGCAGCCGCGTATGCGCCGTCGTCGGTGCTCGGGTCCCGCTTGCGATCGCTGGGCTGGCAAAAGTCTAAAGCGCCAGAGAAACCTGCATTCAAGGAACGCCTGGAACAGGCCCTCGACCCCTTCAGCAAGGCCATCCCGCTGTCGCCGAGCGAGGTGTCTCGGACCCGGCAATGGCTGATCCAGGCCGGTTATCGGGATGCCCGGCACCTGACTGTTTATGTGGGAAGCCGGCTGGCCACGGCCCTTTTCGCGCTGCTTCTCGTAGTCGCGATAAGCGGCTTCGATTCACCGCTGCTCATGGTGAGCGTTGCCGCCTTTGGTTTTTTTCTGCCCCGGTTTGCCCTTAAACGAATGATCAAGGCCCGGCAGCAGCGTATCCGGCTGGGGCTTCCGGATGCTCTGGATTTGACGGTGATCTGCGTTGAAGCGGGACTAGCTCTGGATCAGGCGCTCATGCGCGTGGGACAAGACCTGCATCATGCCCATCCTGAGTTGAGTGACGAGTTTCACCTGATCAATTTGGAAATGCGGGCCGGCAAACCGCGAGCCGAAGCCCTGCGCAATCTGGTCGAACGCACCGGCGTGGATGATATCCGCGCCCTGGTAGGGACACTGATCCAGACCGACCGCTTCGGTACCAGCATTGCCCAGGCCTTGCGGGTGCACTCGGATTCTCTGCGCACAGAGCGCCGGCAACGCGCGGAAGAGCAAGCCGCCAAGACCACTATTAAAATGGTTATTCCCCTGGTGCTGTTCGTTCTCCCCTCGATCATATTCGTCACGCTCGGCCCGGCGATTATCGAGCTGATCCGGACGCTGGCACCCGTAACCGGACACTGAGAGCCACGATCGTACAATCATGGGAGTTGGGATGCGTTGGTAATAGTTTCCACAGGATATGCGTTCAATCGGACGCGCAACACCTATTTGGCCACACATGTGTCCGTGGCCAGTACCCATTGGTCGCGTTTTTGCGGACTGATGGGGAAAAATGCTACTCGTTTTCCTGCAGGAGAAGGACTCTGGATCGTTCCCTGCCATGGGATCCACACGTTCGCCATGAAGTTTCCGATTGACGTGATCTACCTCGACGCTGACCAGATGATTGTTCACCTGGAACAAGAGTTGAAACCATGGCGAGTGGCGCCGGTGAGTTTGCGCACCGCGTCAGTTCTGGAACTTCCCGCCAGTACCTTGCAGGGGAGTGGCACGGGGTTGGGCGATGAGATCGAAATCGTGCTGGGTGAGTCGCGGGGGTCAGATACGGCGTGAACCACGAACTTAAGCTACTTGTGGAGTGGTCTTCGCCGTGGGAGGAATTTCTCACCGCCGTTGGCCCGGCTTTGAGGCGTTCCCCCAAAGCGCTTGCGGGAGAGGCGCAGAGCGGATTGTTTCCTTATCGCGGAATGGTAGGTTCCTGGGCAATCGAAGCAGGCTTGCTACTATTGATCATTGTACTTCCGGGACGGCTGGCTAGCCTGCGACCGTATGAACCGCCGGTCCTGCCCAAGTACGACATCATCTACTTTTCCGGGGATGAGTTACCACAAACCGAAGATGCGGGCGGAGCCCAGGCAGGCCGGGCCGGGCGCGTGGGCGGGCATGAAGCCCACCACCGCACGCAGACCATTCGCGTGGCGCGTGGCGCATCGGTGCGGGAAAAAGTTGTGGACGCTCCCAAACTGAACTTGCCACCATCAACTTCAACCGTCGCCAATCTGTTGGCCTTCAAACCGGTTCCCGGCCCGGCTCCGCTCGAAGGACTACGGCCTTCAGCGCGTACGCCCGCGCTTCCTAACGAAGCCATCGCACCCACTCAAGACGCGCAGAACCTGAAATCGCGAGCGATTCCGTTACTGAGCGCCAATGCTATTCCGCCCACGCCGGAAGCCCAGCGCGACAAAACGCGTTCCCTGCCTCCGATGAACGCAGCCGTGGTGCCGCCCAGTCCAGCTGCTCCGCAGCGCGATATCACTCCGATGCGGGTTCCAGGGGCGCAAGCGGTCACGGTGATTCCACCGCCGGTCTCTGCTCCTGAACAAGCTTCGAACTCGCATCCACGGCTGACACTACCACCACAATCGGTGGTCGCGCCAACACCCACGCAGATTGCGCGCGAAATCCGGCCATCCGGATCGGGATTTGGCGCCGACGCACTGCAAAGCCAAGTCGTGCCTCCACCGGCTTCGGTGGGGAGTAATTCCAATACGCGCCGCACCTTAAGCGGCATTGGTGATGTAGCAGTACCACCTCCTGTCCAGATGAGCGGAGCGGCATCGGGCACGAGACCGGTACCCGGCCTGGGCAATTTGAACGTGGTCCCGCCTCCGGTCCAGGTAGATGGCAGTCTGCAACATTCCACCGGAGCCGGCTTGACCGGAGGAAACACGGCCGTCCCGCCCCCTCCGACGCTAGTTGGCTCATTATCGGGCTTAGGACGCGGGAATCGAGGCGCAGGCTTGGGCGGCGCCCTCGATGCAAGCGCAGCGACAGCGCCTCCAAGCAACGCTGGAGGTAGTGGCGCAGGAACCGGAATCGTAGTGACGAGCCAGCCTGGACCTAAGATTGGCTTGCCGGGCAACGCAGGAACGGGTTCGGTAGCGATGTCCCCGTCAGGAGGCGAAAAAGCTGGGTTGGGCGGATCAGGAGGAGGGCCGGGAATCGGCAGAGGTACAGGAGCAGGAAGCGGTCTGGCCGGCGAGGGCCCCGGTGCTGCAAAGGAAGGCGCAGGCTTAGGCTCGGAAACAACCGCACGCGGAGGAATTTCGCCCTACTCTGGCCCTGGTGGCGCCGGTAGCGGCACCACCAGCAAGCCGCCAATGCCCGGAGTGTCGGTGCGAGGAGGCAGCAATATTGTTACCCTTCCCAGTTTTGGCGCGGACGGAAACGGCCCGAATATTGTTGGACGATCATCTGTGAGCAAAGACCACGCTGCACCCGGCATTACCATCGTGGGCAGTTCGCGTTCAGGAGGGGCATTCAACTTTTACGGCGCCCTCAAGGGCGATAAGGTTTACACCATCTACATTGACACAGCACTGGGCACGGCAGTCATGGAGTACGCGGACCCGTTGTCGGCCGCTCACCCTTATGCGGAAGACTTGACCGCACCCCAGCCAATGCGAGCCGATGTGCCAAGCAACCTACGGCCATCGCGCCTGGTGATCGCCTGCATCCTCGATCATTCCGGAGTCCTGCGTAATCCCCAGGTGCTCGAGCCTGGTGGAACGGAGATGACCAGCAAAGTGATGGCGGCGTTGTCAGCCTGGAAGTTTCGTCCTGCGCTGCGCGGAAGTCAGCCTGTGGACGTCAATGCTATTCTTGGGTTTGCGATCGATACACGTTAACTTCGGAATCACGGCCTAATTTACAGGATCTTGATCCCGACCCGAGTGTAGCCTTGGACTGCGCCCAAAACTTCGTATTTCACTCGATACGCCCGCACGAACTCATCAAAGGCCCGGTATTCGTCGAGGGGGCAGGAGAACTCGTCGAAGAAAAGGATATCCCCAGCCTTCAGCACATCGGATAGCGTAGTGAGCACGAAAAGGGTTGAGGTGAACATGTCGGCATCGAAATTGATCACCAGCCGCCCCGATAAATCGTGGTCTCGTACGAACGCGGGAAGCGTGTCTTGAAACAAACCGACCGCGAAACTACAACGCGGGTCGGCGATGTCAGGCGTTTTGCCGTCGGCATTGAAGTGGCCTTTAGGCTCGGTGGCGCGCCACCATTCGGGAAGGCCGGTAAAGGTATCAAAGCCCACAAAACGGGATTCGGGAAGGGGGACACGGTCGAGCCACCAGCGAAGAGATTCGCCTCGATAGACGCCGAATTCTAGATAGGTGATCGGGTCCGTGTCCAGCCCCTCCTTGCGGATGACGGCATCATGCAGCCAACCACGCAGGTTTCCCCTGCCCTGGACGGTCAGGGTGACTGGATGCATCCTGCACCACCGCGCGAAACTCGCCCAGTAAGCTAGCGCCATCAGGCCGCGGCCCGGGCGCTCAAGGTTGAGATGTCCCACCGTGTTGGCCATGGCAGTGGCAACGATCGGCCGGAACATTTGAGGGACCTGAAAGATTCTACTGACCGACAATCGCACCCTTCCTCCTAAATTTACTTCGGAGACTTCTCCATGTTTTCGTAGCCTTCGCTCCAATAAAAGGTCACTTCGCCCCGATCGCAGGATCGGAAGCCTCTGGCGGCCTCCTGGACAGCGGCGCGACAACCAGGCTTTACGCGGTCATGCAACTCTACAGCAATGACACCCACCCTTTGAGTCCAGTCGCAAGACTCGAACACTTCTTTTTCTGCCCCTTCGATATCCAGCTTTAAGAGATCAACAAAGACAATGCCATTCTCTCGCATTAGGGAGCCCATGGTCACGGAACGCACTCGGATTGGGCCTCCGTCCATAATCTGGAAGGCACCCTTGGGATGTATCGTCGAGGATCCTAGGCTGATTATTCCATCTTCCTTCCAGAGTGCGGCTTGCATTGAGACAATTAACGGGTACGGGGCGACATTGCGGACAAGGGCATTGAAATTTTCGGGTTCGGGCTCGAGGGCAATGATTTTAGCTTGGGGATAGGCCCGGGCGAAGCCGATGCTGGCCATGCCAATGTGGGCCCCAGCATCCACAATGACTTTAGGGCTGAAATTGGGAATGCGGGGATCATAGTGCTTCGTCTTGTAGATGAGGACATCCCTGTACGCACAAAGATCAGAAGTCTTTGGGCGCAAGTGGATCATGTGGTCAAACCCGCGGGGCGTCAACGTAAATTCCGCTGGCCTGCCGAAAAGACGAAACGAGGTCTCAGCGCAGACTCCGCGAATGCCAAGGAGTTCATAGTGCCACTTGAGTCCGTCGAAGGCGTTCACCGGTCAACCTCGCCGATCCAAAATGCTGTGTGCCCTGAAATAATGTTCCACAGTTAATCCCCCTTGGGCTCGCGCTATTATAGGGGCTCATCTGGTAGCAAAGCGCGGGGATAGTGTGATCGTGGGTAAGCTTCGGTTCGGGAAGGTGCACCATTAGGATTTATATGTGGGGTATTAACTAACTGTTTATTAGAAGTTACAAAAGTAGGGGACGGAGTTCGACCGTAGGTCAGGGCTCTGGGTTCTCTAGACCGACCGGGCATACGCTGCGGATAATCATGCCGTGAAGGAAAACCACACTGGAATTCGGTTACGTACCTTGGGCTGCCTTATGGCAGTGCTAGGAGCGCTTGTCCTGGCTGGTTGCGCTGGAGTCTCGTCAGCGTCCAAGCAGGCTGTAAACGGAAATCCTATCGGGGCACAGCTTACCGTGACGCCTGCAAACATGGATTTCGGCACCGTCGGGGTGGGCAGCAACGCCGTGCAGACCGGAACGCTAACGGCAGGGACGTCCGACATTACCGTTTCTTCGGCAGCCTGGAACGGCCAGGGATATTCGCTTAGCGGTATTGCCTTCCCCGTTACTGTGCCAGCGGGTCAAAGCGTCCCCTTCAATGTCACTTTCGCACCTCAGACCTCGGGAAGCGCGTCTGGTAACGTCTCCTTTGACAGCAACGCGAGCAACTCGCCAACCAGCGAGACCTGGACGGGAACCGGGGCGCCGTTTTCCTCGCATACGGTTGCGCTTTCCTGGAACGCAAGCACCTCCCAAGTGGCTGGCTATAACATATACCGGAGTATGGCAGCTGGCGGCCCCTACGCCAAGCTGAATACCGCCTTGGAGACCACCACCAGTTATACGGATAATCAACTCTTTAGCGGGCAAACCTATTTCTACGTCACTACGGCAGTAGATTCGAGCGGCTTGGAGAGTCCGTTTTCAAATCAAGCGTCGGCTGTGATCCCGTAGGGCAGTCAAAATACTCGTTCCTTCAGCATCTGTAGCAAGTACGCTCCGTAGCGGTTGTTCTTCATGGAAGATGCCGTTGCCTCGACCTGCTCCGCGGTGATGTAGCCGTAGCGATAAGCAATTTCCTCAGGACAGGCAACCATCAGTCCCTGTCGGGTCTCAATGGTTTGAATGAATAGCGAAGCTTCCAGCATGGATTCATGGGTGCCTGTGTCCAGCCAGGCCATGCCACGTCCCATTACCACCACATCCAATTGCTGCCGTTTCAAGTATTCTTTGTTGACATCGGTGATTTCCAGTTCGCCTCGAGCGGAGGGCTTCAGTGACTTCGCGATCTCGACCACCTGCGAATCGTAAAAATACAAGCCGGTGACGGCATACCGCGATTTCGGCACTTTCGGCTTTTCTTCCAGGCTCTGGGCCTTGCCGGTGGAGTTGAATTCAACCACGCCATAGCGTTCCGGGTCTTGGACTGCGTAAGCGAACACGCGGGCGCCCACGGACTTCTTCCCTGCTTCCTGAACACATTTGACCAAGTCATGGCCATAAAAAATATTGTCGCCCAGTACAAGGGCGCAGCAGGAAGAGCCAAGAAATTCCTTGCCTACGAGGAACGCTTGCGCGATGCCCTCCGGCCGGGGCTGGACAACATACTGAAAGTTCACACCGAAGCGCGAACCGTCGCCGAGAAACTGCTGGAACCTGGGTACATCGTCGGGAGTTGAAATGAGCAGGATGTCGCGGATGCCTGCCAGCATAAGCGTGGAAAGCGGGTAGTAGATCATGGGCTTGTCATAAATTGGCAGCAGGCTCTTACAGACGGCATGGGTAACGGGATACAACCGCGTGCCGGATCCGCCTGCCAAAATGATGCCCTTGTAGGGAGAGCGAAGTGTGGAAATGTCAGTCGGCATTCGGGATGGTTAGCCTGTCCTCGCAATCAAAGAATACAGGTTCTCATGTGGAATATTGGGTCGCAATCCACTGGCGGTAATGGCCGCTGGTGACTTCGCGGATCCAGGGTTCGTGTGCCAGATACCATTCGATGGTCTTGCGGATTCCGGTTTCAAATGTTTCTCTTGGTTGCCAGCCCAGTTCTTGCTCGATCTTGCGCGTGTCCATGGCGTAACGGCGGTCGTGACCAGGCCGGTCCTTCACATACGTAATCAACTTACTATGCGGAACCACGGGGTCAGCAGGCCGCAATTCGTCCAAGATGGAGCAGATCGTGTGCACGATCTCTAGGTTGTGCTTCTCATTTCTTCCTCCTACGTTGTAGGTCTCGCCAATTCCGCCTCGGGCCAGCACCGTGCGTATGGCGTCACAGTGATCGGCAACAAACAGCCAGTCACGAACATTCTGGCCATCTCCGTACACTGGAACCGGTTTGCCGTTCATGGCATTCAGAATGACGAGCGGAATCAGTTTTTCAGGAAACTGAAACGGCCCATAGTTGTTGGAACAGTTTGTGGTCAGCACCGGCAGCCGGT